>Ga0172372_10002337_pt1 | contig 28942 bp, 24 predicted proteins | sample LakKiv5m_2_FD_114544 | JGI IMG/M metagenome (GOLD analysis project Ga0172372, IMG submission 114544) | Freshwater microbial communities from Kabuno Bay, South-Kivu, Congo - kab_092012_9.5m | ecosystem: Environmental > Aquatic > Freshwater > Lake | place: Democratic Republic of the Congo...
CTGGTACGAGGTCAAAGCAACCGTCGATACGACCTCGTAGAGACCGGTGACGTCGTTGAGCCTGTACAGGTAGAAACCGTCGTAGGAGCCGGCGGGCTCATCCCAGGCGAGCGCGAGCGACGAACCCGAACCGGTGACCCGCTCGACCGTGAGACCGGTCACCTCCGACGGCAACGCGTACGCGGTGACCAGGACGGAGTCCGCGAGCCCCTCCCCGGCCAGGTTGTAGCCGAGCACACCGAACTCGTAGGTGAACCCATCGACGAGACCGGTGAACACGTACGACCCGGAACCAGAGTCAACGGCGGCGACCTCGACTCCGTCCTGGAAGACACGATACCCGTCCAACGGGCGCCCCGGTGAGGAGTCGACCACGAAATCGAGCGTGACCTCGAGATCGCCGACCGACGAACCGAGCACCACCGCGTCGAACGGCACTTCGATCGCCGTCTCCGACACCGTCGCCGAAAGACCGCCCTCGAGGGTCGATACGAACGCCGACACCCGATACGAATAGAGCTCGCCGACGTCGAGACCGGAGTCGACGTAGGAGGAGTCCGACACCGTCGCCACCACCTCGAAGATACCAGACAAGACGTTCTCCCGGTAGACGTAGAACCCCTCGGAGGTGACGTTCGACGGCGGCGACCACGAGAGCACCAAAGACTGCGGCACCCCTTCCTCGGGTACGACGGTCAAGGACGACACCGCATTCGGGGTCGACACGGACGTCGCCGTCTCGGTCACCGTCGCGGAATCCCCAGACGAGTTGAACGCCGCCACCCCGAAGACGTAGGAGGTGCCGCTGACCAGGCCACCGAACGAGTACGAGACGAGGGTCGAATCGGATGAGGTCGCAACGAGGACACCGTCACGGAAGAACTTGAACCCTTCGACCGGACGATCCACCGACGACACCGACGAGAACGCCACCGTGACCGACAGATTCCCGCGCGTCACCGACGTGATCGTCGGCGGCAGCGGCGAAGGAGCGGGAACGGTCTGAGAAGCGACCGCGGAAAGCGGTCCCTCCCCTGAGAGGGTAAACGCGGACACCTTGTACGAGTACGCAACCCCCGGTGCAAGCCCGACGTCGACGTAGGAGTTCGAGGACGGAGAAGCGACGAGTTCGTAGAGACCGGAGACCGGGTTGAGCCGATACACGTGGTAACCGGTCGGCGTCACGTTCGTGACCGCGTCCCACGACAAGGACAGGCTGGTCACCGAACCGGACACCACCGAGACCGCCAGCCCGATCGGTGCCGACGGGGCGAGGAACGGAGTCGCCGACAACGTCCCCGAGAACGGGCCCCGGCCGACACCATTGACCGCGGCGACCCGAAACTCGTAGGCGGTACCGTTGACCAGACCCGAGACCGACGCAGACAGATCGACCGACACCGGATCGGTGTATGCAGACCACGTCGACGCGCCCGCCTCCCGGTACTCGACCAGGTAGTCGAGCAGGGTCACGCCGCCGTCGCCGAGCGGAGCCGACCACGACAAGACGACGGAAACGTCCCCGGGCGAGGCGGCGAGAAGACCCGGAGCGGACGGAGCCGAGAACCCGGAAGCCTCGCCAGCGAGAAACAACGCATCGAGATCCGCGGCGGAGGTGCGACGCGCCGCGTCGGACGAGACGAGCAGACCCGGGGAGGGAAACATCGGCGGCGCAGCATCCGAGCGCGCCGGCACCGACACCGAGGAAACGGCGAATCCGGAGAGGTCGACGGAGAAATCCGCGAGCAGCAGCGCGCCCTCGAACACCACGGACGGACGCGAGGACCCGCCCTCGGACGCGAACGAAACCTCACCCGGCCGACCCAGGACCGCCAGCCACGCGTCGATCGCCAGACCCGAACCCGCCGGAGACGCGCCCGTCGGGACGCGCACCAGACCGCTGACGACCACGCCGACACGACCAGAACCCGCGGCGATCGGACCGCCGAAACGGAAATCGACCGGATCCGACGGCGTGCCCGCCACCACCGTGAACGAATCATCGACGAGAGACCCAGGCGAACCGTCACCGTCCCAATCGTGACACACCCCTGCCGACTCGTAGCAATGCCCGAGGACCGTCGATGCGTCGGTCACCACGAGACCGCTGGCAGGCAACAGGAACGACCCCACCTCGGTCCACTCGGCCAGCGGACCCGGCCACTCCGCAGGCGCGTCCGGACGCGTGTAGACGCGCACCTGACCGGCGGCGACCGGCACCAGGAGCACCGCCTCGTAGGAACCCGCGGCAGGAAACGTCACCGAAATACCGCCGGAGGTCACCAGCGAACGACCGGCGCGCAGACACAGCCCGGTGGAGAAAACATCGACGTTGGCCGGCGAGACGTCGAGACATCCGACGCGCGCCAACTCGCCCGACGACGAACGAAGCGTCGACGACGGCGCCGGCGCCGCGAACACGTCACGCACCACGGCACCGCCGTCGTCGGACCCGGACGGACCGGCGAGCAGACCGCCCGCGGCGCCGGCAACCGAGACCTCCGACGCGACCAGCACCCCGTCGGAAACCGAGGCGGAGGAAAGATCGACAGCGCCGAGCGCGTACACCGGACCGGAAACCGTCAACGAAGAGGCAAGAACCCCGGCGTCGAGAGCACCACCGGCGTAGAGCATCGGACGGTCACGGCCACCGGGAAGGAACTCGCGCACATACCCAACCCGCTCGGAGCCGACCTCGGCGAATACCTCCACCCGCCACACCGGCGAGAGCGGCGACGGCGGGAACACCTGCGCTCCGCTGGGAAGGTTCCCGGTGCCCGGATACGACCAGGTCGCACCGCACGAAGCCGGCCATTCGCTACCAGCCGAAAACGCGTCCGGATACGTGTCCAGGTCGCCGGAGCAGACCCGCGGCACCTCGTCGGCGAGCACCTCGGTGAACACCCGCAACGGATCCTGGGACAAGGCGTTCGCCACGCGGCGCTCGACCGCGGCAGCCAGAGACACCGCCGAATCGTGGGACAGCCGCCGCTTCTGCGCCGCAGCCGAGGTCACCGCCACCTGCACGAGGACCGCCGTGATCGTTGCCGCCGCGAGAACCACGAGCACCGTCAAAAGCAGGGCCGCACCCCTGGAACGCGGTCGTTCACGACGGGGGGAGAGGAGACCCGGATGCACGAAAAGAACCGTCGTAAAAACGACCGAGCGGGCACGAATCCGAACGCCTCCGTTCCCCGGGAAATCGCCTGTCGCCGCGACGGCGCTCGGACGGGACCGTCACGCAAAGGACGAGCGTTCACTATGATCGAACTCGGTGTGGCCATCCTGATCTTCACCCTCCTCGCCGGCGTCGCCACCCTCGCTGTCGCCCGGGCACAGCTCTCGTCGGCAAAAGACCGATTCGCGCGCAGCGCCGAGGCTGAACTCAACAGCCTCCTCGCCGTCGCCGCCACCGGTCCGTTCGACAACCTTGTCGACGGGAACTTCCTCCGCCCCGAACCCTGCACCGCGGCGATCCACCTCTCCTGCCCGGAGATCCACGGACGCACCCTCACCGTCACATGGAACGTCGAAGCGGTCGCTGACCCGACCGGGACGAGCACCGAGAACGCCGCCGGGATCCTCCTCACCGCCAGCACCGAACTCCCCTTCGGCGAGGAGATCTCCCGGCAACGCTTCGTCGCGAACGCTAACGCCGGGCGGACGGGCAGCACCCTGACGACCGTGAACCTCACCGGTGCGACCTACACCGGACCGGTGTACCTGATGACCGGAACGGAAACGGTCGCCGGGAGCGCCCTCGCCGACGGGACGCGCGCCGTCATACGGGCCGACGTCGACGACTGCACCGCCGCTGCGCCGTGCCGCATCGCCCTGCGACCCGACGGAACCGCCATCGAGAACGGCACCAGCATCGACCACGGAGCGGTCACCGGGGACGGCATCGTCCTCGGCGAGGACACCGTCACCGAAACCGGTGTCACGCTGACCGAAGTCCGCGAACTCCACGTCCTCCTGCTCGCCGAGAACGAAGACGGGCGACGAGCATGGGCGCACGACCCCGGCAGCGTCTGCCTGTACCTCTCCATCCCGACGAGCACCGGGACGATCGAAGAACCCGCGTGCAACACCGAGAACCCCGACCGGGTCGTCTGGCGCGACTACCGACCCGACCAGATCGACCGACCAGGGGTACGCATAGCGCTCCCGACCGGGACCGCCATGAGCGTCCTCACCGACCCGACGGACACGACCTGCCAAGCCGACGGGCAGCAAGGCTGGACGAACGGAACGTGGACGAGCGCCTCGGTCTGCACCGGCTGGACCTGGGGAACTTTCACCGAACTCCGCGACGACATCACCGCAACCGCTACGACGACCGGTGGAACCGTGCGCATCGACGAGGGAAGCGACGCCGCCTGGTACACCGCGGTCTGGACCAGCGCCAGCGGAAACGGGGCGCCGGCAGCCGGACGGAGCAACGACGACCTGTGGGCCAAACCGCGCGACGTCCCCGCCTGCGCCGCGACCGAAACCTGCACCGCCCCGGTCGGCGACCCGGAGAGCGCGTGCCCGACCGACCACTGCAACTCCACCAAACCGAGCGCACCCGTCCTGCTCGAGCCGCGACGCGGCACCTACAAGGTCCCCGCGGTGAGCGTCACCGGCGGCGAGATCACCCCGATCACCGTCGTCGTCGACGACACCGAGAACGACGACGTCACCGTCACCGTCACCACCACCGTCAGCGGGCTCAGCCTCGACGGAGAACCCGTCACCGACGGTGACACCTTAACCGGCGAACCTGAAACACCGGGCACGATCGAACTCGACTTCGAACCAGCGCCGGGCTTTGTCTCCGACACTTTGGTACTGACCCTCTCCGACGGGAGCGCCACCCGCACCGTGGAACTCCTGCTCACCGGAGCCGCAGCCGCGCCGCTGCAAGTACACCTCCCGCCGGTACGTATCGAACAGGACGACACCACCACCCTGCGCATCCTCGTGGTCGACGACCTCGGGGAAGGCGCCGCGACGGCGAGCATCTCCCACACCGCGCCGGCAGGCATCCTCGTCGGGACACCGGCGAGCAGCACCCCCGGCGTCTACACCGCCGTCCTCGATGCCGACAAGGCCGCCGTCGGTACCGGAACCTACGCCCTCACAGCCGGCAGCGGTGACGACGAGGCCAACATCACCGTCACTGGCACACCAGGCACGATCACCGTCATCGACGCCTCCTACCAGCAGAACGCCGACGGGGAACTCGACGCGAGCGTCCTCGACGTCACTGGTGCGCCCTTGGCAGGAGCCCACGTCTGGTTCGCCCTGACCTCCGGATCGACCGGAACCGTCCCCTTGGGTACCTACCCGACACAGAGGGGCTGCGTCACCGACGCCGGCGGCACCTGCGCCGTCGACCTGACCGTCGAGACGAACGCCGTGCCGGGGACCTTCACCATCACAGCGCGCAGCGGCGAGGTCACGGACACCGCCGTCCTCACCGTAGGAGAATCCATCGCACGCATCGTCAGCGACGGCGCCGACATCGAACAAGGCGCGAGCGTGACCGTCGAATTCACCGCCTACAACGGCAGGAACGAACCCGCAGACGCCATCTCATTCACTGCCAGCGTCACCGCCGCCGGCGCGAGCGTCACCGCCGCCGGAACCACCGACGAGAACGGCGAAGCCACCCTCACCGTCACCGCCGGCACGAACACCCCGACCGGGGAACTCCTCGTCACCGTCAACGACGGCATCAACGACCACCAGATACGTCTCGACGTCACGTCCACCGTCACCGCCGTCGACGCGCCGGTCGGCGCGACCACCGCCCAGTACGGGAACGGTACCGCCACCGTCACCGCCAGAAACGCCCAAGGAAACCCGGTCGCGTACGCCATACTAGATATCGTCGCCGACACCGGCATCTACGCCCCTGACACCGTCGTCACCGGAGCGAACGGAACCGCGACCATTGGATACGTCATCGCCTCCGACGCACCCGTCGGTGAGCTCACCATCACGGTCTCCTACGACGGCTCCGACCTCGCCACGATCGAACTCGACGTACTCGCCGGCATCGCCAACGTCACCACCGCATCCACCCTCAAGGCGGGCATGGCGCGCCCCGTGCGCATCACCCTCACCGACACCGCAGGAGAGCTCGTCGGCGGACGCGACGTCACCCTCGTACCGAAAGACACCCGCATCAGCGTCACCACGGCGACCGTGCGCAGCAACCTCCTCGGCTACTCCGACTTCACCGTCACGGTCGGCAGCATCCCGGGCGGCTCGTACGAGTTCACCGTCATCGTCGACGGACGCAACATCCCGCTGACCCTGCAGGTGCAACCGTGAACCTCGCCCACAGACCCCGCCGCGCACAGGGTTACACCCTGATGGAACTCGGCGTCGTCCTCGTCCTCACCGTCCTGATGGTATTCGGCATGGTCCGCTGGCTGGTCAGCGTCGGCTACAGCGCGCGCACCGGTATAGAGAACGCAGCCGACCAACGCATCTCCCTGGTGCTCGACACCCTCGCCGACGACATGCTCGGCATGACTTACTGTCGCGCCGACGGGAGCGACGCACGCATCGTCGAACTCGACGACGACTCGATGACCATCATCAGCGACCCCGACGGAGACGGCACCGTCGAAACCGTCTCATGGAGACTCCAGGGCGACACCGTCGAACGCGGCGTCGCCCCCGTCGGCGAGGACTGTTCACCCGGAACGGTCACCACATGGACCCCGTGGGCCCAGAACGTCGACACGTTCGTACTCCGCCTGATCCGCAACGGCGGCGAGGACCCGATCGGCACCGCAGGAGTCTGCCCTGACGAATACAGCATCAGGTGCACCCACGCACCGCTACAGGTGCGTATCGGGGTCAACGAATCCGAAGCCAAACGGGTCTACGGACACTGAGCGACGGGAACGCCCCGGCGGGACGTTCAGCACGCAACAGGAACGCTCAGTCTAACCGTCTATCGGCGTCTCGCCGTCTTCGTTGATCTCGGTGTCGATGCGCTCGGTGAGACCTTGGAAGAACTCGACGAGAGGGCTACGGATGGCGAGGAAGATGGCGATCGAGATCAACGCGATCAAGGCGTACTCGAGCATGCCGGCGCCGCGGAGCCCGCGACGGGATACCCGGATCGTCGCCAGAGTCAGCGCGCGACGCGGGGCAAGAACCGCGGCAGCAGCAGAGGCGTGCGTGTAAGCGAACGCGCGTACGGCCGAGACCGCGGCACGAAGACGGTAAGTAATGGTGGACTTCTCGGTGAACGACATGATGGCTTCTTTCTGCCGGGAACGTTCCGGCACCCGCGACCGTCCGGGCAGGTGGAACCACCGCAAGCATCCCGGTCGGCACCAGGCGCCCCGTGACGGACCGGCCCCGGGCCGCACACTAGGACCCCGCGCCCCTTTAGCTCAGCAGGCAGAGCACCTCCATGGTAAGGAGGAGGTCGTCAGTTCGACTCTGACAGGGGGCTCCACCTCAACAGGCGGCCATCTCCTTTCACCCCCGGCCACCTGCATGGACGACATCCGAACGGCACCAGGCAAGAAATCCTGTCCGGAAAAGAAGAACGGCCCCCTTTCGGGGGCCGTTTGGATGCCGGAGGACGAGACGCGCGGTCTTCAGTCTCCCGACCAGTTGTTGCGACTGGTGATCAGGACGTCCTTCTCGCCGCATTTACCGCAGACGCGATGGTTGCCGCGCGTGTAGGTCCCGAGGATCGGGTTGGTGTCGTCGTAGACACCGGCGTTCTCCCAAGCGTGCAGGCACGCGCAGAGCTTGTCGACGAGGGCGATCGCTTCGTCGTGCGAACGGACGAAGTTCGCCTGGTAGCGGCGAGCGACGCCGTTCCAGCCGGTACGCCAGATCAGGTAGTTGTCGAGACGCCACGCGGTGGCGCGCTCCTCGACAGCGTCGGCGAACGTCGCGAAATGCGACTTCGCCGCGTCGAGTTCGTCAAAAGGGATCGCCTCGGCGTTCCCCAAGGTCAACGGACGGATGGACATGGATGTATCTCCTGTGTGAAGGCCCGACAAAGGGCGTGTACCGGGCACCGTCACGGCGCGCCGCCGCGGCGCAAACACGCAGGACCGACCTGCGCGCGAAAGTCCCGTATCACCACGCGATGGCGTCGACGGGTATACCCAGGGTCTCCTCGACGGGTGACAGCGGATCGAATTTCACGAACGAACGCACGGACCGGACGGGGCGCGAACACCCGGCGGCCTGCGAGCAGAGCACGCCGGCATCCCAGTAGACACCCCGATGGTCGACGAAACCCGGACCCGTCTGGGCAGGCATCAGCAGATAGGCGCTGAGCGCCATGCGGGCACCCGACGACGGGCTGAGGAACGCCACGTCGGAGAGCGTGACCTTCGACGAGACCGAACGTTTTGAAGGACGGCAACGGGACGCGTCACAGGTGAACCCCGCCTCGAGGAGGTCGTCGTAGAGATCACCGAACCGACCGAAGACCGCCAGAGGCGCGGACGGCAACAACTTACCCCGGTAACGGCCGAGCGAGGAATCCCAACGGACCGACGAAACGCCCACCGCCCCCTGCGGAACGATCTCGACACCAGGACGGGCGCGACCGGCAGGGTCGCGAGGCAGCGGCGCGGGCAGATGACCGGTATGCGACACCTTCGCGGTCTCCTCGATCCGCGTCACCGACCCCGGTAGTGTGGCGGCGAAGACGCAGTACTTCGCGGTGACGGCGAGCGAATACTTCAAGAACCTGCCGTCAGGCAACGCGGTCTCGACCGCGCCACGAGCGGCGACCGAGAAGCAGGACTTACGCTCCCTCGACGCGGCCGACGCCGCGGAACCTGGCACGAACGACGCCGCGCAAGAGGCGACAAGAACAAGGGCGACGAGAAACTTCCTCACAGGTTCCGCGGCGTCGGCGGAGACGAACGTCGCGCAAGATGCGACGTTCAGGCCCCCGGGTTTGCTACGGGCAGGAACACCAGTAGGTGGCGCGGTGGCGGCAGGACCTCGACGGCGTAGAACGCGGCGACCGGGGACATAGCGAAGACCGCGAACACAGGACGAAACCTCGACGGACGATTCCCTCGGGAAGGCGGTTACGGACGCACGGTGGTTCCACGCGAACCGACTGTCCTACCGGGAACCCCGCCTGTGGTCATGCCGGATATCCCGCCGCGGCGAACCCCGGCCGCGAAGACGTTCGGGAGGAGGAGAATGCGGCACCGGGGCAACCCCTCAACACTGAGGACGTGAAACCGTTGCACCGCCTGATCCTGGTACTGAGCGTCTCCGTGGCGATCGGCGCCACCGCGTCGCCGGCACGGGCGGACGACACGAACGGAACCCCGACCGTTGACGACCCACCCCGGGCAGCAGTTCCGGTCACCGAACCTGCCTGGGCGAAGGTCGTCGTCGACCTGAGCGAACAGCGCCTCGTCGTCCACGACCACGCAGGGAACATCGTCCGCACATGGAAGGTCTCCACCGGAGACGACGCCACCCCGACACCCATCGGTCGCTACCGCGTGACGTCAAAAAGCCTCCGCACACACGCCGTGGGCAACCCGCGCGTGACGATGAGCCACATGGTCCGCTTCCGCGGCGGTATCGGCTTCCACTCCATACCACGGCTCGACGGGAAACCCCTCGACACCCCGCTCGGCGAGCGCGGGGTCTCCCACGGCTGCGTCAGGCTGGCCGACCGCAACGCACGGGAACTCTACCGTCGGCTTCCTGTAGGCGCGACCGTCGTCGTCAAACCTTGAGACTCGGGGACGCCGCGGGCGGAGGGCGTCAGACCGCCGGGAAGAGGTAGGTCGTCCCGACGGACTTGCCGTTGTACTTGATCGTCAGGGTGAACGGCACCGACGAGTTCAACGCGATCGTCACGTTGGTGTTGCTGTTGCGGGTGAGCACCCCGACGGCAGATGAACCGGCGACCTTGTACACGGTGTCGGTGACTTCGCCGCTGCCGAGATCATAGGTGACCGACATGTACTCCCAGTTTGCGGTCGTCGTCGCGGCCGACGTCGACGAGGCCGACCTGGTGATGGTCAAACCGTTGGACGTGTCGGTGAACGTGCCCGTCGACGCCGGTGCGGTCGCCGATTCGTCACCGGAGGTATCGAGCTCGGCGGGCACGGTCGTGGTGGTGGTCGGCGCGACGGTGGTGGAGGTCGTCGAGGAGGTCGGAGCAACCGTCGTCGTGGTGGTGGTCGTGGTGGTGGTCGTGGCGGTCCCGGCGGTGATGGAAGCCGGAGTGGTCACCGACGCGCACAACGAGAACTCGACACTGCCGGTGGCGGTGAGGTTGCCCGACGACATGCTCACCGTGACCGACGACGCGTCCGTGGAGACGGAAGCTCCGTTGACGGAAAGACCGTCCGCTGCCGCGTCGACGATAGCGGAGAGAGGCAGGCTCTCGTCGGAAAGGCACGTCGCCACACCGGCACGGCCTGCCGCGTCGAGGGTCCGGTCGACCGACGCCTTCAACGAGTTCTCCTTCACTCGTTGGAAAACCGGCACGGAGATACCAGCGATAACACCGAGCACGAGCAAGACGACGATCAGTTCCAGCAGCGTGAACCCGCCGAAACGAGAGCGAGGTGAACGGGAAGCAGGCGCGACCGTAGAGCGTTCCTAGGCAGGGATGCCGGGCACGGTGCTGAAAACAAGGACGGACGGGACCTCCGATACCCGACCGGAGCCGGTCAGCCCCAGCCGACGTCGGTGCCTGCCGGCAGATCGACGATGCCGTCGAGCAGCGCAGCCAACTGGGCGCGGGCGACGTCGTGCGGCTGGGAGAGCTGCGAACAGTTCTCGTTCTGCACCTGCTTGCACGCCCGATGCTGCGTCATCACCCCCGCGAAGCGAGGTACCCCACCGAGACGCGACCAGTGCGTCGCCAACACCCGCCACTGCCTCGCCTGCGCGCCGTCACGACGGTAGATCTGCGGCACCGCCACACCACCGCCACCCCAGACCAACTCGGCGAGCGACGACGTGTCCCAACCGTTCGCGCAACCGCCACCACCACCGGACAGCGGACACCCGTCGGCCGACGCGTTCGAGTAGAGCACCCGACCCGTCGCCTTGTACGCCTCGACCCACGCACGAGCCGCGGCGAGACCGCCCCAGCCAGGCTCGAGATCCGTACCACCTTCGACACGCACCGACCCGCGGTCGGCGATCGACGACACCATGGCAAGCCACGCAGAACCGAACGCGGCAGCCTCGGCAACGTCGTAGAGCTCGTAGTTCGACGTGGTCACCGCGAGCACCAGAGGACCGGCACCACACTCAACGAGACCATCACGGTACGCGGCGACCACCTCGGCGATCTGCGAATACGGTCGCAGCGTCTCGGGACCCCAGAAACCCCGCGTCCCGCCGCCAGTCGTCTGACGACCGAACGCGAGCACCACCACACCAGACTCGCCGCGCTCACCACCACGACACCCGAGCCGATAGGAGACCTCACGGTCCCTTGTGAGATCGTCGGTCATCCAGTTGACGTAACGGCTCACGGTCGCACGCGAGGAACCCCCAGCGCGATCGTCGCCTGCGACGTCCCCGGAACCCCCGTCGGCATCGAAGACGACCGCACCGAGGAGCAGCAACGGAACGAGCGTCCAGGTCAGCAAAGAGTTACGACGACGCGCCAACGCCTCATCGACGACCCCGTCGGAGCGAAACCGATCGAGAAACCTCGAGGCGTGCAGGAACAGCATCCCGAGCAGGAGACGCAGCCACACGAAGCTCCGCACGCAGACATGAACGACACGCAGTAGGAGCATCAGGATGGTTCGGAGGACATCTAGACGTGTAGGCATCTACGAGACGGTGGGGCACCCGTCCCGTACGCCATACAGTAGACCCGCTGCCCGTCAGCGCCGCCGAGAGGTCAGCCGGGGAAGACCTTCTCTATACGCGCAGCTATACCCGCCAAGATACTCGACGCGACAGGGGCCGGCGTGACTCGGCAATCCCCGCCGGTCAGGTAAGTCACAGAGACCAGAAATCGCGACACGGCGACGATTGACTGCACCGCACACGTGCGATTCGGGTAGGCGCTCGACGGGTCGCTATAGAACACGTCGAAGGCGCCCGGAGCCGAATCCTCGAATTCCAGATCCGACAAACCACTCGCGATCGCCGACGCCTTCCATGCCGCGAACGCTTCCTTGGCGGCCACGGAATCCTCGAGCAGGACAACCTGTTCGACGATCGTCGCACCGGATTCGAGCGACCATTCCTGTTGCCAGCTCAACGGCTCCCCGCGACCGGCGAGAGCCGGACCGTAGAAACCGTAGACCGGCATCGCCCCTCCGGGGACCAGTTCGGCCGGCCCGAGACTCGGTTTCACATATGAGGTGTACGCGGCTTCGTCGAGCATCAGGAATTGCAGATCAGAATCCCACGTCTGCTCCTGCTGCACGCGTTCGATCGCCCCATCGACGCTCTCCTCAACCACCAGGTTCTCGGCGGCGCAGTCCACGGCCTCGCCCTTCGGACCGACGTCACACGGATCGCTGTCAGGCTCTTCGGCGACCGGGGCGAGAAGGGTCGTCGACGGCGGGGGTGCGTTCTCGACCGCGGAGTCCGCACCGGCGCAGGCGCCGAGCAGGAGAACGACAGGGACCAGCAAGCGTATCGGCCGGAAGTGGTTCATGACCATGACAGTCCCGCCGAATGCCGGCGAGGCCAGCGTCCCTCGTAGTCCTTCCTCGTAGTCCTTCCTCGTAGTCCTTCCTCGTAGTCCTTATCGTGTGCGAACCGACGCCGGGATCAGCTCGGACGAACGGGTGGAGGAGCAGTCGGCGTCACCGGTGACCCGTCATCATCATCGGGGTCTGCGGGCGGTGTGCAATCCGCGCCCGCAGGCTGGTTACCAGCAAGCAACGGGCACGCGTCAAACACGCCGCCACCATCACCGCTACCGCCGCCGCTGCCACCGCCGCCGGTGCCACCGCCACCGCCGCTACTGCCACCGCTACCGCCGCCGGTGCCGCCGCCGCTGCCACCGCTACCGCCACCACAGGGCCCTGCGGACTGATACCCGGGGACATCCAGGCAGGCGTCGAGCGGATCCACAACGACGGGAGAATCGACGGGCTGCACAGTCAGCGAACCTGCAGCGGTCGTCGTACCGGAAACCGGTCGAGGAACGGTCACGATACATACGACATTCGGATCCGTCGGACAGTCGGCCGCGTTCTTGCGCCGGACCGACGTCACGCCTTGCTTCGCGAGATCGGCCTGTATTTCCTTCGCGCTTGCAGTTGCACGCTGCTGGGCGAGATTCGAATCACAGGCGATGTTCTTCCCGGCCGAGTTCTCGTCGCAGCGCCTATCGGTAGCTGCCGGAACTGTCACCGTGGCCTTCTGCCCGGACTGTGCAGCCACGGCCGCGGCGTTCACCAGGTTGTTCTTGTTCTCCTCGGCCTGCTTCGCACGATTCTCGATGTTCGCTTTGTCGCAGTTCTTCTTCCGCGTCGTGCACTTCTCCGTACCGGTGTTACCGGTCGTGTTCGGGCGGTGCGCCTCGTAGATGGCAATGGTGCCGAAATCCTGCACCTGCGGAGGAGCAGGTGCCGGTGGGGGTGCGGGTGGCGGATCGTAGGCCGGGGCGGGCGCAGGAAGCTCGATCGGCGCGAACGAGGAGAAATCGATCTCCGGTAGAGAGAAAGAACCGTCTATACACGCCGAGGAAACCAGCAGCGCGCCGGCGGCAAAGGCCACGCGGACGGGACGGGAGAGCCTTCCGGCAAACGATGACAGGTTTTGCATGCTCCTCACGGTTCCTGTCGCTATACGGCGCGCAACCCGGTAGGAAGAAGTTCTCGGCCGTTGAAAACCGCCAGAGGACCGTTCCCACCCATGCCGCGACGCCAAGAAGACCCTGCCGACCCGCTGCTCCTGAGACGACCCGTCGGTGAGCGCATCGAGACCGCAAAAACCCGCCACGGCGACGGCACCGCCACCTACGACCGGCGAGGAACGTACCGCTACCGACTTTCACGCACCTGGGGAACAGGACGACGAGCGTGCTTTGTCATGCTCAACCCGTCCACCGCGACCGCCGCAGAACTCGACCCGACCGTCACCCGCTGCCACCGCTACGCGACCGCGTGGGGATACCACGAACTCGAAGTGGTTAACCTCTTCGCGCTCCGCTCGACCGACCCGAAGCGTCTCCACTCGCACCGCGACCCGATCGGAAAGGGCAACGACCAGGCAATACTCGCCGCCGCGCACGACGCCGACCTGGTCGTCTGCGCGTGGGGCACCCACGGCGAACACCTCGGGCGCGGCGTCGAGGTGCGCGACATGCTCCTCGCGGACGGTCTCACCCTCCACGTCCTGCACATCACAAAGGACGGACACCCCGGACACCCCCTCTACCTGCCGGGGAACCTACGGCCACGCGCGTGGTCGAAGCGCCGGTGACCGACGCCGGACAGGGCGAGAGACGATCAAACGACGCACGGATGCGACGCACGGATGTGACGCACGGATGCGACGCACGGATGCGGCGCTACGATCTAGGCGAGCATCGCGAGCACAGCGCGGACCGCCAGACGGTTCCGTTCGACGTGCGCGGAGGAAACCTTCGCCGGGAGCTCGACCACGAACGCCGTCGCGCCGGAAACGGTCTCGGCGTGAAACGTCGTCGCCGTACCCGCACACACCCCGCTGCACGGGGCGGAAACCAGCGGATAGCCGGTCACCGACGCGAACTTGCGCATGATGCGGATGTCACCGAGCGGATGCGGATCGACCATTGGACCGACCTGATGGAACCACACCGAGAGCACCGGGCGGTACTCGCGGATGAAACCGGCCAGCGCCTGGGTCTCGGGCTCCGAACCGGCGGACGTGCCGGAAAAGTTCCGGCCGCGCGGCGTGCGCTGCCAATCCGACGTCGGGAAGTTCCTGTTCAAATCCACGCCCCTGGCGTTCGCGCGGGTACGCCTGGACGCACCGTCAGGGCTCGCGACGCGCACGATCCACACGTCGGCCGCCGACCCGTTCTCGACGAGATCCCGGCGGACACGGTTGAGCACCGGGCTCGAACCGCGCTCGTCGCCATGAATCTGACCCACGAGCAACACCACCGGACCGCCGGGAGTACCGAAACGTTCGGCGACAATCGGACGACCGGAGACGCTGCGCCCGATCTCGAGCACAACAGTGGACACGGGACGCGGCTCGGCGCGCGCCACCTGCGGCGCGTTCAAGACGACGAGGATGGCGACAGCGACGAGGATGCAGACCAGGAGCAGACGGCGGAGCACGGAGGAAGAAGTCATGAACCCAGCGTTGACCGTGACCCGGTTACGGCATACCCGCGAAACCAGCCAATCAGCAGTCGGTCACGGACCACGGCCGCAACACCCCCGACACGAGACCGTCACCAGCGACGCCATGCCCGACGAAACCGCCCCCACGACACCACCCACGCGGCCAGGCACACAGACAGGCACGCTAGCGGCACGGCCACCGAAACGAACCGGCCGCTGACGACCGACGAGTGGCTCACCCTCCTCCAGTACACCAACGCGCGCGCCCACGAACCCGTCCACGAACCCGTCCACGGACTCGCCTACGGGAACGACCCGTGGCCAGCGCACCGACGGCTCCGAGCGCACCGCATACGCAGAGACACCCCCGACCGCGACTGGCGGGCCCTACCGGACACCAAAGCAGGCCACACCCGCTTCCACTGCGAAGGCCGCCGGATGCACTGCGGATTCGGCTGGACCGCCACCCGCGCGGTCAACCGCGAGACGACCTATCTCGAAACGCACGCCTCGCCCGCCGGGCCACCATCAAAACCCTCACCGGATACCTCCTGGAACGACCCGAGATCGCCGACGAGATCGCCGAACGCCTCAACTGAGACGCACGAAATCCGCATGCGCCCGAGTGCCGCTACATACCGGATACCGCACCGTGGAACCCATGCACAACACCCACCACCTGACACCTCGCGCGGTCATCGCGCTCCTGCTCGTCGCGACCGTGACGACAACCGGCGTCTTCGGAGACACCCCCGTTTCGGCGAGCGCCGGCTGGACCCCCGCACGAACACCCGTCGCCACCGGCACGCCGACACCGGCGCTGCTCCCGACACCGGCATGGGAGACGTTCTTCACCGCGCCGACGCCGCTCCCCGGACGCCCCGGTGACGTGCTATGGGCGGCACCGTCACCCGAACCGGTCAAAGACTTCTACGGAACGTTCACGCTCAACACCGACCTGCCCTACTTCTCCACGCGACCGACGATCGTCCGACCGGAAGTGACGCGCGTTCTCTACCAGAGCACCAACCGGAGAGGGGAGCCCGTGCCCGCGGCCGCACTCCTGATCACCCACCCGGAAAAGAAGACCACGTCACCGATCATCGTCTCCGTCCACGGATGGCGCGGACTCGCCGACCGGTGCGGACTCTTCGGCAACGCCGGACGCGGCATGATCGGATACGCCGCATCGCTGACGGCGAAATACGTCCTGCGCGGCTACAGCGTCATCATCCCCGACGGTCCCGGCGGAACCGTCGCCGGCACGCCGACACCGCTCATACACCTCGACGCGACACGCAACATGATCGACGCCGCCCACGCCGCCCAACTGCAGACCGGCAGCAACGGACCGGTCCTCTTCCACGGACACTCGCTGGGAGGCAACGCCGTCCTCGGAGCGGCGAAAGAAGCCTCGACGTACGCTCCCGGCATGCGGGTCGCAGGAACGGTCAGCATCGCCGGCACCGGCTACACCGGACCCGGCACGCTGATGCACCACACGCTCACCGCACCGTCGTCGTCGCGCGCGGGATCGCTCATCGTCTACGCGAGCATGCTCGAGGAGTCCCACCGCGGCGAGCTCGACGTCCGCAAGCACCTGACGAAAAAGGGCATCCAGCGCCTCGACCGGGTCGCCGACCTATGCGCCGAAGAGATCGGGACGCTCCTGATCGGCGACCAGATCGAAGACCTCGTCAAACCGTCCTTCTGGAACCTCCTCGAGGTCGAACGCGGCAACGTCGGACACGACTCGAACACGCCGCTCCTGCTCATCGACCCGACCAGCGACATGGCCGTCAACGCCCTCCCCCACCGGTTCGTGCACCGCCGGCGTTGCGAACGCGGCAACCCCACCACACACATCGTCGCCGAAGGAACCCACGTCACCGCACCGGCACAGGCGCACAACATGGAGAACGTCCAAGCATGGATCTACGGCGTCATGGAAGGAACTTCGACACCGGCCGGATGCAGTCCCGTGACGGACGTCCTGAACTTCGGCCACTCCTACTCAGCCGCCTACCTGCTCACCGCGTTCGGGCAGGGACCCGTACCGGGAACGAAGACCAAACTCCGCGCCGCCGGCAACTGCCAAGTACGCGAAGGTCTCCTCTACGTGGACTTGTCCGGAACATGCACGTTCACCATCGTCTCGAAACCAAGAAAAGGCCCCGCCGCGAACCTCACGGTCACCGCAGCCATCCGCTGACCCGGGAACCACCCCTCTGGACGGCAGCGACCGATCGAACACCGTCACAGCGGTGCACGGCAGAACCGCGAAACTCCTCGTCGCCGCAGGAGCGGTCGCCGTCATGGCCGGCGGCGCGCTCGGAGCGTTGAAGGGCGGCGGGACCACACCCGATCCGCGGCCGACCGTCACCGCCGGATCGTTCCACACCTGCGCGACCACCGAGACCGGCGAAGCCTACTGCTGGGGAATCGACGTCAGCGGACAACTCGGAGGCGGCAGCAGCGGGCCGCTGGGCAAGATCCGACGCGTCGCCGCCCTCGAGAACGTCATCCACACCGAGGCAGGCGGAGAGCACAGCTGCGCCATAGACCACTACCGTAACCTCTTCTGCTGGGGATACAACAGCAGCGGACAACTCGGCGACGGCACCGTTCTCGACCGTTACCTGGCCACGCCGGTACGGCGGCTGAGCGCGCAGACCGAGAGCGTCACCACGGGACGCTACCACACGTGTGCACTCGACATCGAAGGACGGACGACCTGCTGGGGACGGAACACCTACGGCCAGGTCGGCGACGGCACCCGCGTGGACAGGACGCGACCGAACGAACCCGCAGGACTCGGCGACGTCAGCGACATCTCCGCCGGCGAGCAGCACACCTGCGCGCTGCGCGGTGACGGCACCGTCGCCTGCTGGGGAAGCAACGACCACGGCCAACTCGGCGACGGCACCCGCGTCGACCGCACCAGCCCCGTCGAGGTCGCCGGACTCGCCGGAGTGCGCGACATCGCCGCCGGAGACCGTCACACCTGCGCCGTACTCGAAGACGACACCGCGGTCTGCTGGGGAAGCAACGGCTCGGGCCAACTCGGCGACGGCACCCGCGTCGACCGCACCAGTCCCGTCGAGGTCGCCGGACTCGCCGAAGTCCTCTACCTGACCGCCGGAGAACACCACACATGCGCCCTGATCCCCGGCGACAGAGCGGTCTGCTGGGGGCAGAACAAGTCCGGGCAGATCGGCGACGGCAGCCGCGGCGAGTACGCCCCCATCACCCCCGTCGCGCTGGAGAACATCCGCAACATCGACGCCGGCGGCAACCACACCTGTGCCACCGACACGACGGGACAAGTCTACTGCTGGGGATACAACTCGAGCAGTCAACTGGGAGGCATCGAAGACGTCAACCGACCCAACCCGACACCGGTCCCCTTCCGGCCACGCGACTGACCGGGCACTACCCGGAACGCCCGACGCGGCAACGGTGAACGGCACCCCGAGACCGGCCCTGCCGGAAAGGAGACACACATGGCCAACGGCCTCCAGCGTCTCACCGTCCTCGGCGAGACCTTCGAATTCAACGCACCGGTAACCACCGCAAACGAGATCGCGGAGAGCATCGCGAACGTCCTCAACGAAGAGAGCGACCGGTCGTTCTTCCACGCACTACGCACACTCGTACTCCGCCAAGCGGACACGATCGAACCCGAGGGAGCACCGCGGTGCGACCTCATCCGATGTGTCCTCGGCGAACCCGCCCTGCGACGACGCATCATCGAACGCAGCAGGCTCAGACCGGAGACCCCGCGACTCACGGCAGTCGACCTCTCCTACGGACAGCTCGTCACCCTCGGCAGTTACAAGCAGGGCGGCATGAAGTACACCCCGCTGCAGGCGGAGACCGTCCATGTCGTCGCCCTCTGGATCGGTGAAGGCGTCACCGTCGGACGCGGCTACGAACTCGTCGAGAGTCCGTACCGCATACCGGCAGGACGAGGAGCCAACATCTACCGAAAACCGATGTATACCTTCGAACACGCCCTCACCACCGAACAGCGCGAGACGCTGCGCACACTGCTGCGCGACGGCATGAACCCGCGCGAAGCGCTCGAAACCGCAACTCTCCTCTGACGCCATCGCGCGCCAACGGAGAGAAGCACACCCACTTCCCGGGAACGACGTGATGTCGCAGGTGAGAAGTGGAAAGAAGACCCCCCGAAAGGGGGGTCTTTCTGTTTTACACGCTGTTCCCGCGGAGCAGGGTGCGCACCGTCATAGGGAGGGGCTCCTCCGTGACTACCTGCCGGCAAGCGACACAGTAGACGAGCATGAGGCTACGAGCACTGACTACCGGCGCCTGGGTGAGCGTCTCCGTCCTCGTCGGCCACCTCGCCGCGTACCGCCTCACCTACGACGACCCGCACGCACGCTCACACGCCCTCGCCAACAGCGGCCACGGCTGGACCGCACACCTCCCCGCACTCCTCCTCGCCGCCGCACTCGGCGCGATCATCGGCACCATCAGCACCGCGGTCAACGCGCGGCAGGCCAGCGGCGGACACGCGCACTCGCGGGTGCGTGAACTCCTCGTCCTCGCCATCGGCGGCACCCTCACCTACAGCAGCATCGAGATCGGCGAGCGATTCCTCCACCACAACGACCTCAACGGGGTTCTCCACGACCTCTCAGGTGGGGGTGCCACCACCCTCGTCGTCGGCATCCTCTTCATCCTCACCACCGCACCACTGCTGCTATTGGCACGACGCGGCATCGAAGCCCTCGTCGCCACTCCGCTGCCCGCACACCACGGCGCACGCGCCATCCGACGCTTCGTCGACGCCACGTTCGTACGAGAACTCTTCGTCGGCCTCGAACCGACCCGCGGACCTCCGCTCAAGCGTCTCGGCTGAACACGAACCCCGCCAGAGAACGCCGGCTCCGACCGGAGCGCCTACGCCGCGGTTCCCACCCGAGAACGCACGGAAACCCGTGCACACCAGAGACACCAGCCCACGCGGCCCGGTCGGACCGCCCTGACGGAACCATCAGGGACAACTCATGCAACAACGTACAACAAAGGAGTACACCATCATGAGAACGTTCAAGAAGAACGTCGCCAAGGCAATCCTTGGCACCCTCGCCGCTGCTGCGGCGATCATCACCGTGTCGAGCCCCGTCTCGGCACACGCAGGCATCCAGCTCTACGGAGCGAAGGCGACAGCAGGAGGATACGGAGCATTCTTCGTCCGCATCCCCCACGGCTGCGAGAAGCTCGCGACCGACACCGTTGAGGTGTCGATCCCAGCAGGTTTCGCATCCGTACGCCCGCAGCTCATCGCAGGCTGGACGGCCGAGACCATCCGGAACGCGGCCGGCACCGTCACCGCGGTGAAGTGGAGCGGCGGTTCGCTGCCTGACTCCCAGTTCGCCGACTTCGGTGTCAACGTCAAGTACCCGAACACCGCCGGCAAGTACCCGATCCCGGTGATCCAGTACTGCGGAACCAAGACCGCCGCCTGGATCGAGGTGGCTGGCGAAGGCCAGGACCCGCACTCGTTGGCCAAGCCGGCACCGGTGCTGACCGTCGAAGCGAAAGCTGACGGCGGCCACGGCCACGGAGCGGCCCCTGCGGTCAAGACCGTCGGAGACCTCTCCGCGGAGATCATGAGCAAGCACGGCCACGAGGGACACCTCATGGTCATCGCCGATCTCCCCTCGACCTGGCGCGGCAAGACCGTCGCAGTCCGGGCCGACGGGAAACTCGTCAAGCGCGTCAAGCTCGACAAGGCCGGCGACTTCGAGCTCATGACCGACTCGGTCAAGAAGGGCCCGAAGGGCTGGATGGCGATGGACGGCAGCAAGATCGAGATCTTCTACAAGGGAGAACTCGTGAACGCCACCACCATCGGCGCCAGCGCCGGACACGACGCCGGACACTCGCACTAAGCGAGACCGACGCAGCGGACAGGGAGGTGCAAACCTCCCTGTCCGTCTCCGGACGCCCCGAACGACGCGGACGAACACCGCGAAGAACCGGGACGGCGGGAGACGGACAGGAAACCTGACCGAGGCCCATGACCCAGACACCTGAGACACCCCTGCAGCAGCGCGGAAGGCTGCCACGAGCCGCACACGGACACGGCGTACTGGGCGTACGTCCAGTACATCACGTACGTCACGTGCGTCACGCACTTCGCGTACGTCGAATCGTCGCCGCCAGCGCACTCCTCCTGCTCGCACTCACCTCCCTCCCGTGGGGCGGCGCGATTGCACACGCTCACGCGAGCCTGATCTCGAGTGACCCGGCCAGCGGAGCGGTCCTCGGAGCAGCCCCTGAGACCCTGCGCCTGACGTTCAACGAGAACGTCACCCTCCTCGAGACCACCCGGCTCACCGGACCCGAAGGCCCGAGCGCCTACACCGCCACGGTCGACGGCGGCCTCGTCGAGCTGCGACCCGCGGCGACACTTCCCGACGGACGCTGGACGATCACCTGGCAGGTCGTCTCCGTCGACGGCCACCTCGTCGGTGGCGTCATAGCCTTCACCGTCGGCACAGCGGTCGCCGACGATGCGGCGAGCGCCGAAGCCTCCGCGTACACCGTCATGAACGACTCGAACCCCATGGGCGGTACCGGTGCGCTCGACCGGATCCTCGAGCTCCTCGGCTGGCTCGCCGTCATCGGCGCGCTCGGTGCGCTCATCAGTGGACGCAACACACCCGCGACCTGGCTCGCAGCAGCGGCAGTTCTCGCGCCGACGCTGCGCGTCGTCGACAGCGTCGACCGCCTGGGTGAGAGCGCATGGCTCGTCGGCGAGACCCGCGCGGCACTCGCCGCAGCACTCGCCGGAGTACTGCTCCTGACCGCGAAGTCCACCGAGGCCAGAACCCGGACGGGACTCATGGTCGCCGCCGTCCTCGCCTGGGCCTCGCAGGCGCTGTTCTCCGGACACCCCAACGTCCTCGACCCCGAACCCCTCTACGCCCTGCTCTCGGCCCTCCACCTTGCCGGAGCGCTCACCTGGAGCGCCGCAGTCACCGCAGTCCTTTTGAACCCCCTGCACGCCAAGCGCGCCAGCCGCACCGCCACCATCGGCGTCGCCATGCTCCTACCCGGAGCGCTCTTGCTCGTCGGCGCGTTCCTCCCGGCAGCGCTCGAACACAGCGCCGGACGCTGGGAGACCATCCTCACCGCGAAAGCCGTCCTGGTACTCGGTGCACTGCTGCTCGGCTGGAAGAACCACCGTGACGTGCGGCGCGCCGATTCGTCTGCCCTACCGTCCCCACGACTTCGCCGAAGGGCGAAAATCGAGATCGCACTCGTCGCCCTCGTCGCCGTCCTCAGCGCAACCCTGACCACTGCCGTCCCTGCACGCGTCCTCCACGCAGGCACCCCCGGAGCGGCGGACACGGCCAGCGTTGGTAACACCGAAACCACCGAGACGAACCCGTCGGATACAGACATGCGGGACGAGGACGGCGAGACGTCGACCGACACCCCTGCGGAACGCACCCTGGTGAACGCCGAACTCGTCTTCGAGAACGGCGAGACCGGCGAACTCCTCCTCGAAATCGACACGGACGGCACCACCACCATCCACCTCGTGCTCCGCGACGAAAACGGCAACCCCTTCACCGCCGAACAGGTCGAGTACGAACTCGAGAACGTCGAGGCGGGCCTGAGCGGCATCGGCGGAACGCTCCCGGTCAGCGGCGGCATGCACATGGGCGAAACCACCCTCCCTGTCGGAGGCCAGTGGCGCATCAGCGTGAACGCCACCTACGACACCTTCACCACGATCACCGCCACAGCAGAGATCGAAACACCAGAAACCCGAGAATGAACAAAGGAGACCCAGCATGAACAAGACACAGAACACCCAGAGCCGGAAGAATCCGCGCAACTACCGCGAACGCATCGCACGGAGACGACGCTGGCTCGCCATCGGCACCCTCGTCGCGCTGCTCGCCGGCATCATCGCCCAGGCGATCGGCGCGGCCACAGCCAGAGCCCACGCCGGTATCGTCACCATCAGTCCGGCCAACGGCAGCGTCCTCACACTTGCGCCGAAGAACGTCACCATCACCTTCAATGAAGGCGTCGAAACGAGCGCCGCACGCGTCCAACTCCTCGACGCGAACGCGAAGACCGTGAAGACGACGTTCACGACCACACCCGACCAGACCGCGGTCAGCCTCACCCCGACCAAGACCCTGCCACGCGGCATGTACGCCCTGCGCTGGAACGTGACGTCGGCCGACGGACACATAGTCACCGGCGCGAGCACCTTCACCGTCGGTGTGCGCGGCAAACCCGGGAAGACCGTGAACGTCACCGCAATGAGCCCGAACGGCAAGACCATCACCGTGAAGACCACCAACGGCGTCGGAGCGAAGACAATCGGTATGACCGGTGGCGAGAAGGTCAGCGGGCTCGAACTCCGCCACCGACGACTCGGAGCCACCCTGGAGATCCCCGTCGTCAGCGGCAAGGCGAGCGGCATCCTCCCGTTCGCCGGCGAGTGGACCCTGACAATAATCGAACGGACATCGACCTACACCGAGGAGCGCTACAGCGCGAAAATCACCCTGAAGTGACCCGGCCCGGCCACAGAGCTCTTCCGTGCCACACCCGTAAACCCGAACACAGTCGCCAACCATGCCGGACACCAAGGAACCGTTCGACAGCCGCAAACACCCGGTACGAATACTCCTAGCCGCCGTTCTCGCCGCCAGCGCGATCGGCGGCATCTGGCAACTCCGTGACGGCGCGACGAAGGCGGAGACGACCGAACGGATCGCCACCTGCGAAGCGCTCCAACCCGAGAGCGACAACCAGGAAGAGAGCGTCGTCGTGTGCCTGACGCAGACCCTCGTCGACGCCGCCGAAGCCGGAACCTACACCGAAATCCTCGCCCTGACCGAGAACCTGCGCAAAGGCCGGTTGCAGGCGTCGTGCCACGCCGCTGGTCACCGTGCCGGCCTCGAACTCTACGCCGAATACGGAATGGCGGAGGCGCTAACGAAGATCTTCCCCGCCGAAATCTCCGACGGAAACGCCCCCGTCGACTACATCTGCACATCCGCGGTCGTCCACGGCCTCGTCGGTGGCGGCGAAGTCGACGGGTCGGACCCGGCGGACGTCGCCGCCAACTGCGTGAGCCTCGACCGGGTCGAACCCCGCTACACCCACGAATGCGCCCACTTCTACGGTCACGGCGTCTGGCGACGCATCGGCAACCTCAGCGACGAGATCGCCTCACAATGCGACCTGTTGGAAGGAGGCGTCACGGGGCTGGCCCCGGAGATCTGCGTCACCGGGGCTGTCATGCAGAAGTACGACCTGCAGACCAAGCACTACGACCCGTTCAACGAAGAAGCGAAGAAACGGGAGACGCCAAGCCGGACGGAACTCGAGACCCTCTGCACCACGGTGACGGGCAGCACGTCGTTCACCAACGGCTGCCACGGGGCGGTGGGCTGGCTGGCGGCGATGCGCGCCCAGGACACGCTCGACGAATTCGACGAGAACTCCTCCGCGTACCGGGAGATGGCCATCGAAGCGTACTCGACCGAACTCGGCGTGTGTCGCGAGGCGTCAGGTCTGCAGGAGCAGTGCGTGCAGAACTTTATCACACACTTCCGACCGCAGGCCTACCACGACGGGATCGCCCGCGAGGTGTGCGACATCGTCGGCGTGGACCGGAACCGTTGCGAACGGGTGATCGCCCTGCGCACCGGTTCGGCGATCCCGGCGGACGCACCGGTCGCCGCGACGCCGGCCGGCTGAACCTCGGCGAGCCGGAACAAGATGGCGGTCAGCCGCGCAGGCGTCGGCGCACCAGGCTCGCGAGCACCGAGACCACGCGTCGACGAACCGGACGCCGAGCAGGCACGGTGGAACGAGCCGGACGCGCAGCGCGCCGAGAAAGCACAGGACCGGGAGCGTCCACCGACGCATGGGGTGCGGACGTCTCCGAGAACGCGCGCACCGGTGGCAGGTCGGTGGAAGAGACGCCGTGCGCACCGGCCAGACGGCGCAGCTCCGACCGGTCGAGGCGGTCCGATGCGATCAGCTCCGCGGCGAGCGCCTCGAGAAGACCGCGGTTCTGTCCGAGGAGCGCCCGGGTGCGGGCCAGGGCGTCGTTGAGCAGACCGTCGACGGCTCGGCGCGACTCGGTGGTGCCGGCGCGCTGCACCGCGATCCCGTGGCCGGTCATGCCGAGACGCGTCACCATCGTCTCGGCCAACTCGGTCGCCTTCTCCAGATCCGACGACGCTCCTTGCGTGCACCCTCCGCCCAGGAGCATCTCTTCGGCGACCCTCCCACCGAGCATCACCACCAGACGGGAAACCGCCTGATCTCGCGTCATGTACTGGTCATCGGAACCTTCCATCCACGTCACCCCGCCAGCAGGGCCGCGCGGCACCACCGACACCGCCACAGGATCGGCGACGTCGTCGAGGAGCAGCGCGGCCACCGCGTGCCCAGCCTCGTGCCACGCGGTGATGCGCCGATCACGGGGCGAGACCTTCGCGGAAACCCGGGCACGTCCCAACGCGACGAGTTCGACAGCCTCGTCGAAACAGGCGGCGTCGAGACGTGACAGGTCGCGGCGCACCGCTACGAGCGCCGCCTCGTTGCACACCCGCGCCAGATCGGCGCCGGAAAGACCGGGAGTCCGGGCGGCGACGGCGGCCAGGTCGACGTCCGGGGCGAGCGGCCGGCGATCGGCGTGGACGCGCAAGATCTCCTCGCGGCCCGGCCGATCCGGGCTGGGAACCTCTATCCGGCGCTCGAGGCGACCGGGGCGCACCACCGCCGGATCGAGGACGTCCGGACGATTCGTCGCGGCGATCGTGATCACCTGACTCCTCTCGAACCCGTCGAGCTCGGTGAGCAACGCGATCAACGTGTTCTCGTGCTCGACAAGTCCGCCGGAACCGGTGTCACCTGGTGAACCGAACGAACGCCTGCGTGCGATCGCGTCGATCTCATCGATGAACACGATCGCCCTCGGGTGCGAACGTGCCTGCTGGTAGAGCTCCCTGATCCGCTTGGCGCCCACCCCGACGTACATCTCGACGAAATCGGAACCGTTCGCCGAGAGGAACGGTACGCCTGACTCGGCCGCGACGGCGCGGGCGAGCAAGGTCTTCCCGGTGCCCGGAGGGCCGACGAGAAGAGCGCCGCGCGGAGGCACCGCGCCGAGCCGTTCAAAACGCTCCGGTGAGGAGAGGAACGAGACGATCTCGCGGAGATCATCCACGGCCTCCCGGCAACCGGCAACCCCGGCGAAACCTCCCGCAGCGAGCAGTTCCTCGCGGCGCGCGCTGACACCGCGGCGCTCCTGGACGCGTCCGGTAAGGACGAGCACGGCGACGACGCCGACGATCCAGCCCCAGACAGGCACGTTCTGCAGGATTTCCACCCGGCGAATCGTCCCCTCCCGGCGGAAAGTGTCGCGCAGGCCGCTCCGGTAACTCGCCGCAAGGACCCGGACGCGTGACGGGTCAACCAGATCCGGAGCAGCAAACCCCGGACACCTAGGACGGTCGGTGCAACATGCCATCCGACCGGCCCATAGATCATCTGGTAGAGCGCCTCCATGGCATGGAGGAGGCCAGGGGCTCTACGCTCCTTCCCAGAGGCCCGGAACTGGCGAGCCTGCATAGACGGCCTGAAACCATGAGGCTCTGACGACCGGAAACAGAACCGTCTCAGCGGAGAAGGTCGGAGAGAGCCTGCGTCAGGTCCGCAGGGGAGTACGGCTTGGTGAGCCAGACATTCACGCCGGCGGACGTGGCGAGCGACTCCTTGCGGGCATCGCGCTCGCTTGTGGCCATGAGGATCGGTGTGGCGGCGTGTACCGGAATGTCGCGAATGTGACCAACGGTTTCCAACCCGCCCATCTCCGGCATGTTCCAGTCGAGGAGCACGGCGTCTACGGCGCGCGCACGCAAAATGTCGAGCGCGTCGAAACCGTTCTCAGCCTCGATGACGACGTGTCCCGCCTTCTCGAGCACCTTGCGGGCGACCATGCGCGCGGTGCGCGAGTCGTCGACGACGAGGATTGTCTTCAGTGATTCGTCGTTCTCAGCCATAGACGGCCACCTCCAGGTAGAGCTCTCCGTCGGTGAAGCGGTGCACCCGGACCGGGAGACCTGCTGGAAGACCGGGCTCTGGAATACCGGTCGCGTAGTAGGGACCGAGTAGCGTCTTGAGATTCCCGGCCACGGTGACCGCGTGCCGAAAACCACCAGCGAACAACAAGAACTCTTCCGACGACGCGTCCTCGAGCACGACCGCCTCGTCACCGGCTACGCCGAGACGTGGAACCTCTGGCGGGCACACCTGCTCTCCCACGGGGGACGCGACGTCGTCCCACCCATCCACCCGGAGACCAACCTCGTCACGCTGCTCCTGCACGCACAGGTGCGACCCGGAGACGACACCATGCACGCGCCCGGCGCACCCAGCGCCTGTCACGACAACGTCCTCGCACTCCTCGCTACCGGAACGACACCCGACGGCACACCGATCACCGGCGCGGAGACCGGCTACGCCCTCAGCGACGACGGCCTCTGGCGGCAACACTCCTGGGCGAACACCCCCGGCGAGAAGATCGTCGAAACCACCGAACCCCGCCGCGCCTACGCCGGCATCAGCACCTCGAGGTATGCACATAAGTAGTGGGTACCGATGCGCAATGGGGGTCCTGCGTGAAAGTCACATGTCAAGAGGCGTATTGCTCCGGTCTCTGATACCCACGGCTGCAATCATGCTGGTTGGAGTTGGCCTCAGCACTCCCTGCGCTGGTGTGTACGCCTAGCCGCTGCTACGAGACATGCTAAGAAGACAAGTACACATCAGAAACGAGGCAAACTAGGATGCTAGTATTGGGACTCTCAGAGCTGCAGTGGGATAACGTGATGCGGGGTATGTTGCACGCAAACTTCTGGCTGCAGGTCGTCTGCTTGTGCGTCGCTCTTCCGTGGCTGCTTGTTAGCAAACGTCGACTACGGCTCCGAGCGTCAGACCTCCCTTCCGTTGTAGAGGTAGGGTGGGCCCCTTTTCGTGATCCGCGTATCCTTCGGGGATCCGTGGCCATTATTCTGGCGTTACTCGTACAGTCGATGTGGGTTGCCGCGTTATGGACCATAGACACCGCAGAAAAAAGTGCGTGCGCATTGCCCGTCGCCGATGTCATGGCCCGCTGTGGCGGTTTGGGGCTGTTAGCCCAGCAACTATCTCTTACTTTGCTCGCGCCCGGCGCCCTCGCGCTCTCCTCCGCGTTCCATGTGACGACCATGGGCTTTCTTCGTGCTGCGTGGGATGCCAACGGGTGGCCATGGAAGTTGAATCTGCGGGAACTTCCGGCCTTGACCCTGGTGCGCATTCTGCGCTACATCCCGTTCGCCTGGTATGCGGCTTTTCTTGTGGGTGTTTTGTTGGCTATCTCACCGCAGCAAAGGATTCTCGTTCTTGGACTGACGGTGTTTCTGGCTTCGTTCAAAATTTACGAGCTCTTCAAACGCAACAAACGAGACCAGGTCGACCCCCGGAGCGATTCCGGTTCGTAGCCCAGCCAATCGAGGAAGACATCGAGCCGCTAAGCGCTGAAAAATCCTCGAATTTCGCTGAAAAGGGCGGTGAACAAACACCCTCAAACCCTGACCTAC
>Ga0172372_10002341_pt1 | contig 28932 bp, 23 predicted proteins | sample LakKiv5m_2_FD_114544 | JGI IMG/M metagenome (GOLD analysis project Ga0172372, IMG submission 114544) | Freshwater microbial communities from Kabuno Bay, South-Kivu, Congo - kab_092012_9.5m | ecosystem: Environmental > Aquatic > Freshwater > Lake | place: Democratic Republic of the Congo...
ATTTTCGCCCGACGCCGAACGCAGCGGTCATCGATAACTCAGATCGTCCCGATTGTGTCAGGTTTGTGCGTAAAGCCGCGCCAGGAAATCACTGTCTCACGCCGCCTTCTTCCCCCACGCCTGTGGCGATCCAAACTCCCAGGGTTCGAATCATGAGTTCAGATCTCAATCGTCAAACCGCTGTCTGCCGTACGGCAATCGTCTGGAGTTGTCTGGTCGTCAGCATGCCGTCTGTGAACGATCAAAGTTCCTTCGCTGACGAACCGCCAGCCGAGCGGATCGATCTGTCCTCCTGGAAGCTCACGCTGCCCGAAGACACGGACCTGCCGGGCAAACCTGACGAGATCGTGCAGCCGCGTCTGGCGACATTCATGCATCCAAAGTTCTTCCATCCCCATCCCGCCGGTGGCCTCGTGTTCCGCGCGCCGTGCGGAGGAGTGACAACGAAGGGTTCTGGATATCCTCGCAGTGAACTGCGTGAGATGAACCCGGCAACGAATGATGAAGCCGAATGGAACACCGACGATGGGCGAGTGCACACGCTGACAGCGCGGCTGGTGGTGACTGTGCTGCCTGAAAAGAAACCGCACGTTGTGTGTGCTCAGATTCACGACGACGACGATGATGTACTGAAGATCCGCGTTGAAGGCCGGAAGCTGCTCATCGAACGCGACGGCGAAAACGACATCGTCATCGACAGGTCGTATTCACTGGGAACGCCCTTCGATCTGGTCATTACGGCTTCCGGCGGAACCATCACGGTTACGCACAACCGATCATCGGTGATGACCTGGAAGGCTGCTCGCAAAAAGTGCTATTTCAAAATCGGCTGCTACACACAGTCCAACGTCTCGAAAGGCGACTCCGCAGAATCCACCGGCGAAGTCATCGTCACCCGGCTCGCGATCAGCCATTCGCGAGGAGATTGATCCACGCATTTAAAGCGTCGCATTACCGTCAATGTCAGCAGCTGAGGGGGAGAAAATGTGTCAGGAACCGCTGACTGACAGCAAAAAGGGGGCCGACGCACGCTGAGAGTCCTGCGAATGTTCCCATAAGCACGAACAATCATGGTCCGTCGGCTCGGACTATCCGTTTTTTTCCTGATGCAACACTTATTGAATCGTTCGATCGGCTGAGTGTGGTGATTCCCGTCCCGCAAAGCATCATGATAACCCGATGCCTGCCTGCACAGAGCCGTGTGAAGGCAACTCAGTGACGGGCTGAGGGGCCATGTGGTCCGAGCCGGAACAGGCGCTCTTCAAATTCCGGCACGAGGCCTGCGGGAAATTTCGTCACAAGCCGACCTCTGAAAATTGTTCCGGGGAACCAGGGAGCAAGCTGTGCCTGGGCAAAGTGCAAAAGCAGCGGCCGCTGCCGGAAAGTCGAAGATACTGCGCCGAGTGATACCTGTCGTGTCATATCGATCCAGTCGACTATTCCTTCAAATTAAGTTTGAGCACGCACTCACACTTCGGGCAGAAGCCACGGTTTTCGGTACTCGGATCGTCCGCGCAAGGCATTCGCTTCGGCATCATCGACGAAAGTCTCGGTGGTTGGTTCGAGGGTCAACTTGCGTCCAACTCGCGCGGCGATATTACCGGAGTGGCACAGTACAGAGGCTGGGTGACCGACTGTCTCGATGTCGCAGAGAGGTTTCGCGCGTGACTTGATGCACTCGATGAAATTCTGGACGTGCGGAGCCTCGTGGCTGCCTCCTTCCCCCTGCGCGATTATCTTGCCACCTTTCTCATAAGCTGCCCATCGCTCGTTGCCGACGATTATGTAGCCCTTGTCGCCAAAGACCGCCGAACCCTCGCTTTCGCCCAGATATCCATACGGTGCCCAGACACGCATCTCATAAGTCAGTAACTTCGTTTTCCTGCCGGTAGCGAATTCATAATTGACCTGCATTGTGTCGGGAAACTCCTGTGCATCGTCGAAATACCATTTGCCTCCATTGGCGAAAATGGTCGACGGCAAACCAATCGGTCCGTCTCCCTGAGCAACACTGGCGGCGCTCAGTACTGCCACGGTCATGTCGAGCCGATGCACACCGTCATTTCCCAGATCGCCGGTTCCAAAGTCGTAAAACCAGCGCCAACGCCCGTGAAAGCGATTGACATTAAACGGCCGCCAGGGCGCTGGACCGATCCACATGTCGTAATCGACACCCGAGGGTGCGTTCGAGTCCTCGGGGAATCCGATCGGACCCTGCTTGGCGCTTTCCCATGCCTTGGCCACGACGACTCGCCCCAGGGCGCCCGACTTCGCAAACTCGATCGCTGACTGAAGACGTGTCGTCGAACGATGCTGCGAACCCATCTGCACGATCCGCTGGTGCTTGCGCATCGCGGCCACCATCCGCATCCCTTCCACAATGTCGTGACTGTCGGGCTTCTCAACATAGACGTCTTTGCCGGCCTGGCAGGCCAATATCGTGGGTATAGCGTGCCAATGGTCGGGGGTACCCACCACCAGCGCATCGATGGTTTTGTCGTCGATCAACTTGCGAAAGTCACTTTCGCCTCGCGGTTTTCTGCCCTGCAGGCTGGCCGCAGCTTCCAACCCCAGTGGCAATCGATTGGAATCGAGGTCTGCGATGGCCACCACCTCTGCCGATGTGTTCGCCGAAAACGTCTGGATCAGCGACATGGCTCTGCCGCCAGCGCCCACGATGCCCACGCGCACTCGTTCACTGGCCGCTGCTTTGGCAACTTGTCCAAACTGGGCGACCATCGCCCCGGAGGCGGCGAGCATGGAACTGGTCTTCAAAAACTCGCGGCGAGGTTTACCTTGCATTGTGAGGACCTTTCAGTGTCTGTCCGAAAAAGGGGTCTGACTCTTGCCGGCGATTGCCGTAATACTGATTGCCTCCAAAGGGTCACAACCTTTCAGGCGAGGCTGTCAATAGCTGGATTCACTTAAGTTGAATTCGTTTTTGCGCAGTTGGGGGTTGTGATGGCAAGCGCAGATGCGTCCGCAAATTTCGCTCAGCGCAGAGTCCTGATCCGCAAGTCTTTGAACTCGACACGCATGCCTCGATTGTGAAGTTGCAGGCCAATCGCGCCCTGGTCAAGCCGTCCGCTGCGTCTGTTGTCGGTGAACTCGGAAGCCAGCTTACTGTTGATGAAGTATTCGAAATGATTGCCCGTGGCAATAATCCGGACGTCGTTCCAATCCCGCTCATTCACGTCATCGGCAGTCAGTCCGTTTTCGATCGTGGTGGCATGTGGGCTGTCGTTTTCAGCGATGACCAGACGGGTTCCCCGCGGACAAGCGTGCTCCGTGCGCTGGTGCTCTGCACGTTTCGCAAAGTGGAAATCCCAGCCACCCAGATAGTTGCTTTGGCTTATGCCATGAATAATATCAGCGTGATAACCTTCGAACGGACGCCTGCGCGAGACGTCGGGTATCGCGCGGATTTCCACCCCCGTGTTACCCTCGGTGAGCAGTCGATAGCGAAGTCGCAATTCAAAGTCGGTCAGTGTATGGTCTTTCCAAACGAGATACGAAAGCCGATCGGCGCTCCCGACTCCTGCGATCGCGCCGTCATGAACCGACCAATCCGACGAAGTACTCAACGGGACTGCATTCCAGCCCGCCAGCGTGCGTCCGTCAAAGAGTGCCTGGAATCCTTGCTCGACCGATTGCTGCGGATCCCGCGTTTGTGCGGTCCTGGACGGCGCCCCGATCGCCAGATTCTGCGCGCTCGCTTGCAGTGGGCAAGACAGCGCGAGTGCGAAGGCGAGCAGCAGATACGAAGGGTTCATAGTGAGTAATGCACTCCGTTTGCCATCGAATGCTTTGGCCAGTCGTTCGGGGACGCAGTCTTCGAGTCATAACCGTTTACGATCCGGGCGTCAAATCTCCGGAAAGTGGCCGTTCTCTCCAGACGATTCCAGCGACATCGGGGGCATGTTGCTGCACATCACCGAAGAGCAGGGTTCGAAGACAAGCAATATTCGTCTCTGCCGCCGAGCGGCCGGCACCGGCATGCCGCACAGCCGACGAGTTACCAGAATTGACCTGCTTCGACAGCGACAACTTTCTGCAGAGATTCTCATTATTCCCGACGCGAGTTGCCACGGGGAGTCTGAGTGCGGGTTGTAAGATCAACACGAATTCTGCATGCTGCAACCTGCCGTCTGATGAGCTGACGATCGCCTCGCTGGCCGGGACTTGCTGCCCAACGCCACGACGGCGCAGCGCGTTCTTTCAGGCTCTCCCCGGTCTGGGGTGAGGGGAGCCAGATGCTGTTTCCGCGAGAACTCCATCCGGTCGAAAATCGGCCTCAATACGCTGCCCAGTCCGCTCCAAAACTGCCGCTCAACACCGGAAGTGCCCGGTTCCAAAACGGCATTTCTGGTGCCGCAATAGAGCGATCAAGTCTCACTGGAACTGACAACATCGGCATCCCATGTGACGCTATTTCTGGCATGAAGGACAATAGAACGTCGATCGCTGTGCCTGCACAATCCGGCGAATGGTGGTCTGTCCGCAGGTTGGGCACACGTCGCCTTCGCGGTCATACACACGGTGGTGATTCTGAAAGCTGCCATCCTGATTGAGGGCATTGCGGTATGTGCCGTCGTTGAGTGTGGAACCTTCGAAGCGAATGGCTTCCGTGAGTACGTGTCGGACAGCCTGATTCAGCTTTTCAATCCGCGGTCCCGAGAGGTTTTGTGCGGGGCGTCTGGGTGAGATGCCGGCGCGATGCAGGATTTCACTGGCGTACAGGTTTCCAATTCCAGCCGCGATAGTCTGGTCGAGCAGGGCGACTTTGATGGGCCGGCCGGTGCTGGCGAGTCTGTTCTGCCAGTCTGCGGGCGTCATCTTGAGTGCGTCGGGGCCGAGTCGTTGCTGCAGGCCGGCGTATTGATCGGGTGTCAGGAGTGAGAGCGTACCCAGACCGCGGCGATCCCAGAACATGAGTTCATCGGCAAGATGCGGTTCCGCCGCAGGTCTGAAGTGCCAGATGACTCGCAGATGCTCCGTAGTGGGTGGGGCGGTGACGAGCAACAGTCCGGTCATTCGAGGTTCAACCACCAGCACGCTGCGGCTGTCCAGTTCCAGAATCGCGCGTTTGCCCAGCCGATCGACGCGGGTCAGAGTCTGACCGGCCAGTGTGGAAATGGAGCGGCGATCCGGGGTGACGCTGATGGGTTTCCGAGAACACGGTGGAAACTCAATCGCGTCGATACGTCGCCCCTGGCAGTGGGGGCGAATTCCGCGGACCATGGTTTCCACTTCAGGGAGTTCGGGCATGTGGGGGGCACTTCTGGAGAAACAGGGCTGGCCTGAATCCCAATTTTTCTCAGAATTCTGAGAAAAACAAAGCAATCTGAATCGGATTCCGCGGGGCTCGGCAACAAATTCCACATTCACATTCCCTCCAGCAGAAAGCTCATTCCTCCGGTGACCGCCGCTGCATCGCTCAGTCCGCAGGCTCTGTTTCTCCAGCACGAAGGCTGGCTGAGGACTGTCGTGCGCAGTCGTCTTCAGGAAGCGGACGCGGTTGAAGATGTGATGCAGAACATTGCCCTCGCCATCGTCCGTCAGCGATCGCTGCTGGCTGACGTCAATCGGGTTGGGGCGTGGCTGTATCAGATTGCCGTCCGTCAGGTGCTCATGTATCGCCGTACAACCGGCCGACGCAGAAAGCTCCATGACCGTCTGCAACAGCAGTCGCCGGAAATCGCTGATGTCGCTGAGCCCCTCCAGGCACTCCTGCACGAAGAAACTCGCGAGAGAGTCCGGCAGGCCCTCCAGCAGCTCAGCGAGCTTGATCGCCAGGTGCTCATGCTGAAGTACTCAGAAGGCTGGAGCTACCGCGAGATCGCAGATCATCTGGGGGTTCAGGAAGATACAATCGAATATCGACTGATGCGGGCTCGCAGGAACCTGCGACAGCATCTGCGGACATTTGCAGAAGAAGGTGACCGACCATGAGCCTCTCTCCCCAAACGCAGCTGCTCATCCAGCGCTGCGTGGACAACGAGCTTTCTCCGGGCGACACCAGACAACTCCTGCGACAGCTTGATTCCGTCGCAGACGGCTGGAAGTCGCTTGCCTGCGGACTGCTTGAAGATCGCCAGCTCCGTCGATCACTCGGCCCCGCAGGTCAGTCGATCGCATCACCATCGTTATCCACGGTGAAGCCTGCCGGGACGCTGAACTCAGTCGTCGTCAGCGCGGCTTCGGTTTCGCCGCAAAGACCGATTCACGACGGCCCTTCACCAGCAACTCGGCTGCGTGGCTGGTGGACGCATCCGGTGACTTCTCTTTCGCTCTGTGCTGCGATCGCCTTCGTTGGCGGAATGCTTGTTTCCGATGACTCCGCTCTGCCGCAGGCAAACAAGTTCGGTCGCCCGCCGCTCCAGTCCGTGACGGCCAGCAGTCCCGGCTTCACAGTCCAGCTGCCCGGCGACGCAGGAGTCGGGCAGGTGCCTGTCTATGAAAGTTTCGGTGCGTTGCGGCAATCCGTTGAGCGTCATCCTTTTCTGCAGGACTTCGGCAACGATCAATCCATGCGGCTGCTTGTGGTTCCCACTGCCGATGGCCGCACCATAGTCGTCCCGATCGATCGCTCGCGGAAGCAACCTCTTCAGTGACCAGTTCCAGCTCCTTTTCAGCCCCTTTTACCAATTCAGGAACGCAAATCATGATTCGCCTTCAGACACGCACGGCTGCAGGTCTGCTGCTGCCACTCTCACTGACTCTCGCCTGCTCCCAGGTCGCTTCCGGTGACGAGCCGACGCCTGCTCTTAGACAGGAACAACGCGTTGAAGTCCGTGTCGAATCCCGATCCAGCAGTACAAACGGCGATGAGCCACAGGTGAAGCGGGAAGGTCGTATCATTGTCATTGGCCCTGACGGCGTGAAAAAAGAATATGATCTCAACGCTCCCGAAGGCCGCGCGCTGATTCTCGATATGGAAGGCGGTCTTAATGCCCTCAAAATACTCGATGGCCAGCCCCCTGCCGCTGCAGCAGCCACAGCCGAAGCAGCTGCTCCGCAGGAACGTGTGATGCTGGGTGTGGCCTGCGAAGAAGCGCCCACACTGCTGCGAAAACATCTGAAGCTGAATAACAGCGGACTTGTCGTGCTTTCGGTCAGCGAAAACTCACCCGCCGCCGAAGCTCTGCTTGAACCCGATGACGTCCTGATCAGCCTCAACGACCGCCAGCTGTCCACGATCCCTCAGCTGATGGAAGTCGTTGCAGGGCTGGAAGGAAAGCCTTCCCGGCTGCAGATCATCCGCAGCGGAACCCCGATGGAAATCAGCGTAACACCGAGAAAAATACCCGTTCCGGAAGTGCTCCCTGCCGCGAAAGGTTTGAACCCCGGCGACCTTGAGAACATGCGTTTGCCCGGACTGAATCAGCAGCTCAATCGCATGTTTCCTGGCGTCATTATCGACGAGCAGTTTCCGGCTGACCCGCAGGCGATGGAACGCATGCTGAAAAAGCTGAGCACGCTGGCTCGGGACGAGGCTCGTCGGGCTGCCGACGGAGCGCCTGCCAGTGCCAGCCCGCCGCAACCCGAAATTCAGCAACAGCTGCAGCAGCTGCGCGACGAACTTCAGCAGCTCCGCCGCGATCTCCAGGGAGCGAAGAAAAATTAAGTCCGGGGTTCCGCCGGACAAAGTTCGTCGGCGGTTTTTTCTGTCAGTACCAGATACAGCAGCAGGCAAATCAGAAGCGGGTTAAGGATCACCGCGATCGATACCCAGCTGAACAAAAACCAGTAGGCTTTGGGGATCAGCAGCAGCCCGAACAGCGCAGCGTATCTGCGATCCTGAATCCGCGGTGGCTCGTCCAGAAACAGAAGAAGCGGCAGGAAAAGAAAAAGCAGCTTGTAATCGAGCGAAGTCGGGGGCAGGAGCAGCATTGCGGACACGGCAACAAAAATCGACTTCCACTCCTCAGCATGTCGCAGTCTCCAGCCTGCAAGAAGCATCAATCCAAGTCCAATGTACTCAACCCACTGATAGTGTCTGTAGGAAAACTCGTGTACTGGTCGGACCGAAATATCCATTGCCCGGCAATAGGCGATGGCGCCGGTCTTGACGGCTGAAACCAGGCTGTGAGAGTACGGAATACTCTGTCCCTGCAGAAGCCAAATGCGTTTCCAATGATCCTGATTTTTCGAGAGCATCTGCAGCGACCTGTCAACTGGCCCAGTCATCATTAACAGGCCAATCACGGTGAAGGCAGCAGCGAATCCCGCTGTCAGGAACAGTCGTCTCAGTCGAAATTTCATGAGATCCGGAAGCAGGAGCAGCAGGGGGAGCACCTTAGCGGCCCCCGCAAGGCCCAGACATAACGACGCAGCAACGTCGTTGCCTTTGGCACGCAGGATCCACCAAAGTAAAACCAAAGCCACGAGCAGGATGTCGAGATTTGCTCGATCAATGGCAAACAGAAACGGATAACTCAGCATCAAACCGATGCTCACGCGGGCGGTGCGGCTTCTTGCAGACTGGATGTAATAGGACAGCAGGAACAATGCGACGGCTGAAGTGATGAGATACCCGTAAAACGCAAACCGGCCGAATGCCTGAAGCGTAAAGAGTATGATGAAGGTAGCTGGAAAATAGATGGTAATATTAGAAGTGTACGGGTTTGTCAGTTTACGAAAAGGATTCCATATATTCCAGAAATCGTTGAAGCGATCTGCTGGCAGGAACAGAAACGTGTCAGACGGAAAGCCGCGGGAAGAGAACGGTGGTCTCATCAGCACCATGTGGTAAAGCAACGCCAGCACAAGTCCCGTGAGTATGAAAATGCGCAGGATTTTCGCTTCTCAAATGATTCGTCATCTGTAGAGCAATTCAACGCCATTGAAGCCACCTTATGCACTGTAACTTAATTTCCTTCGTTGTCGATTGCATTGGGAAATGGCGAGTCAGACACAGCAAGCGTGTTTTCCAAACACGTCCCTTTCCGGAAACTCGTCAACCACAACTCCGGGAGTATTGCTTGTGGTTTTTCCCTAACTATTCGGCACGGATATCCGTTTTGCAAATTCAGATCTTCCTGACTGCATCGATCCTGCATCCCTTAAATTCGGACTTTTAACGCTCTTCGCTTTGAGCCGCATATTCGGTTCAAACGCTGCCGCTCCCACGTCGCGAGAGACTTTGCAGGAATCCAGCGGAATGCAGGGTTGGATCGGCGTTTTGGTATCGTGCCGTCCCCTGCTACTCCCGAAACCTGTCGATCACCACGGCGCCGTGGGCTGGAAATTCGTTCATTTTGGGAAGCAGACAAGTGGCCTCAGAAAGGCTGATTGTGTGACTGATCAGAAGTTCCGGATGCAGTTGGCCGTCGGCGATCATCCTCAGCATCCGCGAGTACTCAAACGCCTGCATACCGTGACTCCCCAGCACCTCAAGTTCGCGACCGATTACAAGTCCCATGGGAATTCTGGGGTTGGCATCGCTGCCTGCCATCAGCCCCACCTGTACATGACGCCCCCGTTTGCGCAGGCAGCAGATTGAATTCCAGCACGTGCGACGACTGCCGAGAGCGTCGATGGAAACGTGCGCGCCGCGGCCACCTGTGAGCTGCCGAATGGCCTCTACGGGGTCAGATGTCTCGCCGTTGATTATGTGGGCAGCGCCGCAGCGACGGGCAGTTTCAAGACGATCTTCGCGAATATCGACTGCGATGACCTGAGCACCGAGAGCCCGGCCGATCATCACGGCTGACAGGCCAACTCCACCGCACCCATGCACAGCCAGCCATTCGCCCGCGCGCAGCCGTCCCTGGTCCGCAACGGCTCGGAAAGAAGTAGCGAAGCGGCACCCGAGACTGGCGGCAGTAACGTCACTGAGCGAATCCGGGAGGGCAACAAGGTTGACGTCAGCGTGTCGGATTTCGACGTATTCTGCAAAGGCTCCCCACTGAGTGAATCCGGGCTGGGTGTAGTGATCGCAAATCTGCGGATGTCCGCTGCGACACTCATTGCAGGTGCCACAGCCGCAGCAGAAGGGGACAGTGACGCGCTGGCCGGGACGCCACTGGTTGACGTTGCTGCCCACAGCAACGACGACACCGGCAAGTTCGTGGCCTGGGACGTGCGGCAGGTGGACATCACTGTCGTGTCCCATCCAGCCGTGCCAGTCGCTGCGGCAGAGTCCACAGCTTTTGACTTCAAGCACGGCGGAATCAGGGCGCGGCGCTGGATCGGGAACTGTCTGGACGACGAGCGGTCCCTGGAATGATTCGTAGACGGCCGCTTTCATGGATCAGTACCTGACGTCGGAGACCCCGCAATTCCTTGCGGATTTTTCTTGACTTGATTCGCCCAGCCGTTCCTGAAGGGGCCCTGGAACGCAGCGGCAACGGCCACTGTGACGAGCGATAAGTGTATCCGGCGCCCGAGGGCAGTTCAAAGCTCTGACGTCACGAACTGATGGCCGGCAGGTTTGACCGTAAGCACCGGGCAGGGGGACTTGCGAACCACTTTCTCGGCGACGCTTCCCATCAGCACATGCATCAGGCCTGTCCGTCCGTGTGTGCCGATGACAATCAGATCAATGCTTTGCGTTTTTGCGTAGTCAAGGATTTCGAGGAAGGCAGCTCCGGTGCGAACTTCGCGGATGACTGATCGACCATTGTCCCAGCCGCCGCCGGGAAGGTCCGCCAGCTGCTGCTGAGCCTCCTTCGTCTGGGCCTCCGCCTGAGCCTGCATGGATTCCACCGAGAACGCAGCGGCTTCGGGCACAATCATCGCGGGGTCCGGTGTCACATGCAACAAATGCAGTTCCGACTGCAATCTTGCGGCAATCGCACAAGCGTAGTCCAGTGCCGGACGGCTGAATTCACTGAAGTCGGTCGGGACGAGGATGCGGTTGAGCTGGATCATGTTTGAGTTTCCGGAGGAAGTTGACGTGACCATGAGAAATGCCGCACAGCCAGGAATTCTGTCTGCAAACGGAATGCCGAATGCCCGTGACGACTGATTCCAGGGAAAACGATGCTGTGCACCAGGCGGAAAAATGCTCTGCGGACCACCGCTGCACACTTGCGGGCGAATCCGCACACTGCGACAATCCAGATCGACGAACAGGGGGGGGGAAGTGGACCATGCAGGGAGTTCTCGGAGTCATTCTTGCCGGAGGCCGTGGTTCTCGTCTGGAACCGCTCACGCGAGACCGCAGCAAACCTGCCGTTCCGTTTGGCGGCTGTTTTCGGATCATCGACTTCTCACTCTCGAATTGCGTCAACAGCGGCATTCGCAAAATCCTCGTGGTGACTCAATACAAATCTGCAAGCCTCGAACGTCACATCGAACTCGGCTGGCACTTCCTCCCGGCGCAACTTGGTGAATTCGTCAGCGTCCGCCCTCCGGAACAGCGGTTGGACGAAAACTGGTACCAGGGCACCGCGGACGCTGTTTATCAGAACATCTACACCATTGAAAAAGTGCGTCCCTCCGAACTGCTGATACTCAGCGGTGACCATATCTACCGCATGGACTACACCCGGTTCATCGCCGCTCATCGCGCCTCAAAAGCGGACGCAACGATCGCCTGTCTGCCGGTACCACTTGAAGATGGTCGGCGGTTTGGGGTGATCGGCGCGGATGAAGATGGCCGCATTCGGAAGTTTCAGGAGAAGCCGGATTGCCCCACTCCACTCCCTGACGCCCCCGATCGGTGCCTGGCCTCCATGGGTATTTACGTCTTCAACACTGAATTCCTGTTTGATCAGCTGTGTGACGATGCCAATCACCCGGGCAGCCAGCGGGATTTCGGCCGTGATGTGATTCCGGCCATCATCGATTCGGCAAAGGTTATGGCCTGGCAATTCACGAGTTCATCGGGGGCGCCTGCCTACTGGCGAGACGTCGGTACACTCGACTCCTATTACGAAACCAGCATGGACCTCACCAGCGTTTCGCCGGAACTCAACCTCTACGATTCCACATGGCCGTTCCGTACCTATCAGCCACCACTGGCACCGCCGAAGTTTGTCTTCAGCGACACCAGCAGTACCCCTCGCCGCGTTGGCACGGCTCTGGACAGCCTTGTCTGTCCCGGATCCATCATTTCCGGAGGTCAGGTCAGGCAGTCCATTCTTTCTCCGCGTGTTCGAGTGAACAGCTATTCGCAGATTTCCGGTTCGATTCTGTTCGACGGTGTGAGCGTGGGCCGCGGTGCGGTCCTGCAGCGGGCGATCGTAGACAAGGACGTGGAGATTCCTGAGGGCGCGCAGATTGGCGTTGACCCGAATGCCGACGCTGCCCGGGGGCTGACGGTCACCGAAGGGGGAGTGGTTGTCGTTCCGCGAGGCTTTCAGTTTCGTCGCTCGCACGCATAGTCGCAGCTGCGGCAGCTTCGATGAACATTAACGGGGGCGATCAACTTCAGCCGCCGTTGCCCCGAACATCAAGGCAGACAACCTGTTCATCATCGCGAACATACAGGAGACCATTGGCAAGGGCTGGAGCCTGACGGGTGGTCTGCAAAACCTGGATCCGTCCTGACTCCTGATAACCTTTGGGACTGGCCACCACAAGGATCACTTCACCTTTCATGCTGGTGAACCAGAGTCGTCCATCGGCCAGAATCAGGTTGCTCTTGCCAAATCGCGGCTTCTGCCAGACGGTGCTGCGGTCTGAAATGCGAATGCAGACAAGATTTGTGATCGGGCCGGCGCTGCCACTGTTGTCGAGGGCGTATAAATGGCCCTCGTGAATCACGGGTGTTTGCCATTCGGCTCGAAGCTGGCTGTCCTTTCCCAGCGATTCCCAGACGGGTTCAGCGACGATCGCCGCTCCGGAGGCTTTCAGCTGCAGAATGACGGCTCCGTGATTTTCACCGGCCGAGATCAGCAGTTCGTTTTCACTCAGCACCACAGGTGTGGCGGTATTGCAGTCGAATTCGGTGGGAAACGAATGGGCCCAGAGTTGGTCGCCGGTTTTCGGATCGAGTCCGGCCACACCGGCTGCATTGAATACCAGCACCTGCTGGCGTCCAGCAAGTTTGGCGGCGACAGGGGACGAGTAGCCAGCGTTACTGCCACCGGACTTCCAGACGAGCTCTCCGGTGTCAGCATTCCATGCGGCAGTGGCCGCGTTTTCGGCGCCGGACTGCATGATCACGAGATTATCGAGGACCAGCGGACTGCAGGAGCAGCCGTATTCGCTGGGCTGGCCACCAAGTGATTTCGGAACGTTAACGGTCCAGAGCCGTTTGCCGTCGCTGGCATTCAGAGCTGAGAGGATGCCTTCGCCCGTGTAGACGAAGACCCGCCCAGCCACTATGGTGGGCGTCGCGCGGGGGCCGTTGCCCATGGAGTTTTCGTAGGCAGGCGCAAGCGATGTTTTCCAGATTTGTTTCCCTGTTGCAGCATCAAGGGCAACAGCAAATTGTTCTGCATCTGTCTGAAACAGCGTGAATGCGCGTCCGTCACTGATGGCGATTCCGGCCATGCCGGTCCCCAATGGAACCTGCCAGAGTGTTTTCACGGAGCCGGATTTGAGCGATTGAAGGAGTCCGGTTTCGGTCGAGGTCCCGTTGCGTCCGGGCCCGAGGAACTGCGGCCAGTCATCTGCCGGAATCGTATCGGCACAGACGGCTGCCACGCAGCAGCACAGAAACCGGGCAAAGTGACTGGAACGCCGCATCGGATCACTCCTGAATGAAAAACAGACATTGCAAGGCTCGCCAGAAGCATACACAGCTTCTCCCCCGGCCTTCCACCCCAGATTGCCCTGTCTTCGGCGGGGGCGAGGACGTATGATGGACATGGGCGTGTCACAATCAAGCTTCACGCCGGTAGATTTCAGTTCACAAATGCGAGGGAACGAGCGCGATGACTCAGCCAGAGAACTCTGCCGAAAGCTCAGCCGCACAGCCGTCTTTCACGCAATCACTCACGGATGCAGTCCGCGATGGTTTGCCTTTGCGGGAGCGTGTGCAGCGAATGGTGAGCGACCTGTTTCAGAGTGGCAGCCAGTCGGTGGAGGCTGCCGGTGTTGTCCTGCGGCAGGGTCTGCAGTCGGCTGCGGAACTGGCGCGGGAGTCGCTTCCGGAGAGGCAGGATTCGATTCTGCGGGAATTATTCGATGGAACGGCGGCGGGACTCGAATCCGTCGCTCAGTCAGCGAGTTATGCTGTCGAGGAGGCATCTTCGCGCGGACGTCGATTTGCTGCCGAAGACGTTCAGCGTCTGCGCGGCGACGTGGAGGGAATCGCTGGAATTCTGCGCGAGAGTCTGACATGGTTTTCCGGCAGGCTCACGGCTGACATCGGTCGCGCAGCCACCGAACTGCGAACACACGCGGAACGAGCGGCCGGTGCAGCACTGCCGGGAATTCAGTCTGCAGCCGAAAGTCTGCTCAGGCACCCAGTCCAGACGGCTTCAGAAGCCGCAGAGACAGCCGTTCGTGGTGGTCGTCTGACCCTGAGCGCAGTGCTCAAAACGGCCGGCAGTCTGCTCAGCGGTGCTGCGGAACGAGTGCGACCTGGCGGGGAAAGCGGGCCGTGAGGGATCCGACAGGCATCCGGCGGGGCATTCGCAATACGCGCCGGGCCGCCGAAGTGATCACCGTGCTGGCAAAGCACGGGTTTCGCCAATTGCTGGCTGACACCGGGATTGAACGGATTATCGGTCTGGGACAGGAACTGCTGTTGCGGAACCGCCATGAAGTGTCTCAGTCGAGGCCGCTCGAAGTGCGTTTTCGGGAAGCCCTCGAAGAGCTTGGCGGGACGTTCATCAAGCTCGGTCAGGTGCTCAGCACTCGACCGGATCTCGTGCCCCAGGAATTCTCGGACGAACTGCGTCGTCTGCGGGCGGATTGTCCGCGCGTCGCGTGGCCCGCCATTCAGGAAAGTCTCGACCACGAATTTGGCGGACGTCTGTCCATATTGTTTGCATGGATTGACGAGGAGCCTCTGGCGGCGGCTTCGATCGCTCAGGTACACGCTGCCCGCCTCGCTGACGGAACTGAGGTGGTGCTGAAGATTCTGCGGCCCGGGATTGAAGAACTCATCGCTGCCGATATGGACATTCTCAGCGAAATCGCCGCACTGCTTGAAACTCGTTTTCAGCAGCTCGGCTACAGTCCGGCGGAGACGGTTCGTGAGTTTCAGCGGGAGCTGCAGCGGGAAGTGGACATGCACCACGAGGGCCGCTCCACAGACCAGCTGCGACGGCTCTTCAGTGACCAGAGTGACATCCATTTTCCAGTGGTTCACTGGCATGCATCGACCCGTCGTGTGCTGACTCTGCAGCGAATTCACGGCACACTGTTGTCGCGCATGGATTATTCAGCGCTGACGCCCGAGCGTCGCCGAAGGATTGTGGCTTCCGGTGCACGCGCTGTCTTCCGACAGTGCCTGGAATTTGGCCTGTTTCACGCTGATCCGCACCCCGGAAATATTTTCGTCTGCCCGGACGACACACTGTGCTTTATCGACTGCGGCATGACAGGGCGCATCGATCGTCAGACTCAGCAGGATCTTGCCCTGCTGGTGCTGGCTGTCATCAACGGCGATCTGGAGGGCGTTCTGGATGCCGTTTCCGCCCTCTGCAGCCCGGATCCGCTGATCCGCATGGACCGCAGCTTTCGCAGGGATGCAGCGGATTTCACCGCCAGATTTGAGCGCGGCACTATTCAGTCGCTCGACATGGCGGAACTGCTCAACGAATTCTTCTCGCTGCTGAAACGATACCGGTTGCGGTGTCCCGCAGATCTCGTGTTCCTGATCAAGGCATTGTCCACCATTCAGGGCGTCGCGCGAGAAATTGACCCGGAGTTTGATCTGATTGCTCATGGACGACCGCAACTGGAAAAACTCATCCGCGATCGCTGCAGTGCCGGCGCAGTGGCAGCGCGGCTGCGTTCGGCAGTCTGGCGATACGTTTCGCTGGCCGAGGATCTGCCTGATGAGGTTCGCGATGTCCTTGATCAACTGCGCCGTCGCGAATTCAGCGTGAATCTGCGGCATCACGGAATCGACCGACTGAACGATAACACGCTGGAACACGCCAGCGGTACAATAGCCGTCGGACTCGTAATCACAGGACTGCTGATCGCCTCGTCCGTACTCATCCTCGCAGAATCCCGCTCGGCTGAACCTGGATTCCTGCGAACTGCAGGGATCGCAGGACTGATACTCGCAGCTGGACTGGCAATACTGCTTCCCTTTCGCTGGGTCCGCCGACGAAAACAGCCCCCTCCGGGGCCCCGCAGCAGCTGAACGGTGGTAAAAGGAACTCGCGGGGAACGCCACAGAAGCAACGCCCGTCCCATTCCTGCCTCCGTCGAAAACGATTACTTCCCGACTGGTTCGCCCGTCAGCTCTCTCACGTAAAGATTCGCAAACGCTGCTGCACCAGTGGCTGCTATGGAAAGATGAGTTTGATCAGCCGCGATATTGCGCGTTGCGTCAAGAGGCTTACCATTGATGCTGAGCACCATCTTTCCGTCGCGAACCGCGGCCACGATCCTGGCCCAGCCGTCGCCTGCCAGTTGTTCTCGATTGAGCGTCTGCCCGGCGATTGAGACGTTTTGAAAGTTTTCACCCGGACGGACATCGACGATGAATTCTCGATTGGCGAGCGGTTCAGTGCTGGTCATTGCAGCTGCCACGGCTGATTTGCCGTCGTATGCCAGGATCCAGTCCTGGGGCTGCCAGTGTTTGCGGGTGGATTCGGGGGCATCCCAGCCATCGAGGTTCAGTCCCGTGTAGAGACTGCGAAAGCCTCTGGCCGCCACGGCCACGTGCTCGTCAGCAATCGGAGTTTCCGGGAGTTCCTGGATCTTCATGTTCCTGTAATGCACCACGCCGCCTTCCGATTCGATGCAGATATAGCCTTTGCGGGGACTTGCATCCGTGCCTCGCGTGACCAGTTTGCCATTCACCGACAGACTGACAGCACCATCACGGCATTCGATGCGGTAATGGTTCCATTCCGGGGACGGCCTGGAGCGTTCTTCGGTGGGAAACGCACGACTGCCACCCCGTCCGTTGACAGGTGTCATGGTGGCACCGTGAATTGGGAAAATATCGCCGTGAGTGGTGTGGCCCCGACTCTGGCCATAAGAGTTTTCGAGGACCTGTATTTCAACGCTGCGATGAAACGGTACGCCCCGCGCTGTGATGTCATCGGCCCAGACAAAAATTCCCGCATTGCCCCCCGGCACCAGATGCCGCCACTCCACCTCCAGAATAAAATTCTGATACATCCGGTCCGTACGAATCTCGCCCGTGGGCCGACCTGTACACACCAGCATCTCATCCTTGACTGACCAGGTGGCTGCCGGGGTATTGACCAGCGCCCAGCCACTCAGATCCCGACCGTTGAACAGAGGACGGAACCCATCCTGGGCTGAGACATGATTCAAAGTCACCGCGAACGTCGCGAGGCAAACCAGCAGGGAGAGACAGAGCGAATGCCGGATCATGAGACCCTCTGTGGAACGTTGCTGAAGACTGGGAACACCGCCACTTCAGGGAACTGGGGCGTAATGGAATGCAGTGGCTGCACGACAACTTTTTGCAGATGCTATGAGAATCCGGATGCGGTGTCGATCGAACTCGAGATCTCCTCAGTCTGCATGTTCCGATACAGCCCGAGTGGACAGGGCCACGAGGATCAGCAGCGCAGCAGACAATGCCGGCAGCAGCAGCAGCAGCCCGGCCAGCGCCGCCTGGTTGACGCTCGATTCGCGGATCAGCGAAAACAAACGCAGAGTCAGCGTTTGCACGCGCCCACCGCCGATCTGCAGAACAATCCCGTAGTCCAGCCAGGAAAGCAATGATGTCTGCAGCAGGCAAATCAGCAACAGCCCGCGCGTCCGTGGCAGAATCGCATGTCGCCATACCGCTGCACTGCCGCCACCAAACGAACGGACCAGCTGTTCCTGGCGCTCAGCCAGATCGCTCCAGCCGTCAGAAAGAAAAACCGCGGCTGTTGCCGTCCCGAACAGCATCTGGCCGAAAAGCACTCCTGCAAGACTTCCAGCAAACCCCGTTCTCGCCGCCAGATCAAACAGACAGACTCCCGCAACAACCGGCGAAATCACAAACGGCAGCAACAGCAGCGCGCGACTCAAACGCCGGATCACACCCCGACTGCGACGGACAGATCGACTGATCAACAGACCAAACAGAGTCGACATCACGCCTGAAACCAGACTCAGGAGGCCACCAGTGACGGCAGCCTGCAACAGCCCTGAGTAGCCCAGCAGCTGCCGCCACGGGCCTCCATCAAGGCGGTCCGGCAGGAGTCGCGGATAGCTCCAGCCACTGCCCGCGGAAAGCAGCAACAACAACAGCTGCGGAGTCAGCAGAAGAACCAGCATCGGAGCTGCTCCCCCACGCCACCAGTTTCGCTCAACACCCCTTTGATGCTCAGCCATCCCCGGACTCCAGCTTGTCAGTGCGGTCCAGCCCCGCATATCCCGACAGCTTCCAGACCGCCAATCCCGCCAGACACAGGTAAACCACCGCATGGACAAACGCCTGCGGACGTTCTTCAAGCACAAACTGCCCGGAACTCTGCTGAATCAGCACTGAAAGCATTCGAGGAGACTGTTGCCCAAGCAGCAGCGGAAGCTCCCACGCACTGAAGTTCCATAACAACATCAGCAGCAGCAGGAAGCGGGAGCGACGCCAGAGCATCGGAATCGCCACATGTCGCAGAGCAAAAGTCCTCGATGCTCCAAGGCTGCAGGCAACCGTAAGATAGTCGTCAATCCTGATGGCCATCCACGTCCGAGTCAGAAACAGCACCAGCAGCGGAATCGACGCCGCTGTCATCGTCAACAGCAGTCCCGTTCCATGTCGATCCTGCACAAGCACCGGAAAATCTTCCACCCCGTCAGTCAGTCCCAGCCACCAGCACAGCCGCGACAACAGCCCACCACGACTTAGAACTACGCCCCCAAGAAAGCCCTGCACCGCCGGGGGAATCGCCAGCGGCAGACACCACAGGGCCTGAAGCCGCAAATCGGTACGCAGACGGCGACTGCCTGTCACCATCGACAATGCTGCCAGCCATCCCAGAGTTGTGGAGCAGACGGCAAGCGCTCCACTCAGTAACAGACTCCGCCAAAGCCGGCTGCCCGATATGGCCAACTGCCAGTGCTCCAGTGTCCAGCCGGCGGATATCAGCCCAACTCCTCCCAAACTGAATGCCACCGCGTACCCTGCCATCCAAAACAGCGCAAGGCCCAGCAAACTGATCAGCAGCCAGCCTGACACCTGGTCCCAAACTGCCAATCGCATCCCCGCTCCCCGCTAGCGTTTTAGTTTACGTCAATAATCTCACGGCGGAATCCCTGCACCAGTCGCATCATCACTTCCGCCGCAGGTTCCGGCAATGCCCTCTCCCGCAGTTCCTCCCGCGATGGAGCCCGTGAACGACCCGGAATGCCAGCGAATTTCTCACGCCAGTCCGCAGAGAGCTTCTGCAGGGACAAAACCGTCCCGTCACCCCAGACTTCAGGTTTTGCCTTTTCCAGCTGCGCAGCCGGAGAGATCAGGAAATCAATCACAACCAATGCCCCGGCAACATTCGGTGCATTCGACGGAATGCCCAGATAATGCGAATTTCGAATGCTGCCAAACTCAGGAACATACCCCTTTGACGCATCCGGCAGCACTCCCTGCATCACTTTATTATCCACCTCACCATCATTGCTGCTCATCGTGAAATCCACTTCACCGGTGTTGAACAACAGATGCAGTTGCGACACATCTTCAGGAAAAGTCTGCCCGGCACGCCATAAGTACGGCCGCACTCCGCGAATCCAGTCCCACAATCGAACTGAAGCCGTCTTCCAAAGGGAATCCGCAAGCGGTCGCATGAATGCCTGTCTGTCGCCACTGAGCTCAATCAGGAGTGATTTCAGAAACGTCATCCCAGTGAAGCTCACGTCCCACGTGAATCGCCCCGGATTTCCCTGAATCCAGCGCGACAGGTCGTCCAGCGTCTGCGGCGGTCGTACGACGCGACTGCTGTGATGAATCAAAGCGAACTGCACGCTTCCCCATGGACACTCATAACCCTCAATCGGCTGCTGAAAGTCCGTACTGATAAAGGGATCGTCCCAGTCGATCCACTGCGCATTTGGCAGCCGTTGCACAAAGGGCCCCTGCAGCGCAGAAATCCGCCGCAGCTGATAAAAGGTCTCGCCGTTGATCCAGACGACATCGATGTCTCCGGGATCGCGTCCTGCATCTCGTTCAACCTGCATCCTCCCCACCAGCTCCGAGCCCCTAAGTCCACTGAATTCCAGTTGAATTCCATGCTTTTCCCGCAATTGCTGAGATACCCAGCCCTGCATCCATCGATTGATGGCCGAATCACCATCCCACATGGCAATTCGCACCCGACTGCCCGCAGCCGCCTCCTGCACTGCCGGCCACGGCAGCTGCAGAGCAGACTGGCCGGAAAACGCGAGGGGGGAAGCCGCCCGATGATCGCCGGAACAGCCCCCGAACAGCCACGGAAAGGTCACCAACATGCCTGCAGCAGCCCTGCAACCTCTTCGGCGGGAATACTGCCCATAGAGTCCGGAACTCAAATTCCCCTCCACTTCCACTCACAGCCTCCCGATTCCAACACCGGCCCATCTGGTTTCCAGATGCATTCTTTGAAGAGTCACTGCCGCTGTCAAATCCAGACACAGGCAGACAGACACCTTTGCAGGGTGCTAACACCCAGTGGCAGTCACTTTGTCGCTTTATCGCCCTTCACTCTGCGAAAGGACTTCCAACGCCGTTCTTTCGCGGAGCGAAAGACGACTATCAGCAGGATCAGGAGGTCCGGGTGCCATGCACCTTTGCACTCAAGGTGCCATGCACCTTTACAGAAATGGCGTGTGTTTTTACTGTATTTCTGGCAGAGCTGTGATCTGAATTCCAGCCGGGGCGAAGTGCGATCGCGCGCTGATCCGAACCGCCCTCGAAATCTGCCTGGGTGTACATCTATGTCCACACTATTTCTCCGTTCGGCTCATGCCGAGGCCCACCAGCACAAAGCAGGCTCTTTTCTTCCCTGCTGTTCTCCGGTAAACTTCGCGAATCGGCCAAGTACGCCAGCCATTTTCCCCCACCGTCAGGTGCCTCCCATGCGAGTTTCCCACCTCCTGCTGATCAGCGTCTGCTGCATCTGCGGCCCTCTGCTGGTTGTTCCCGTTCAGGCTCAGACGCCAACCCGACAGACAATCGACTTCAACCGACAGATTCGTCCGATTCTGTCTAACCGTTGTCTGGCCTGCCATGGCCCGGACGAAGGTCAGCGACAGTCTGGCCTGCGGCTGGACGAAGTCAGCAGTTCGACAAGGCCGCTTGAATCCGGGCACACCGCCGTGGTGCCCGGGCAGCCGGACCGCAGCGAGCTTCTGCGTCGGGTGCTGAGCAGCGACGCCGACATTCGCATGCCACCCCCGGAGTTTGGGGCTCCGCTCACAGCCGACGAACAGGCTCTGCTGCGAGAATGGATTCAGCAGGGTGCTCCGTTTGCCAGGCACTGGTCCTATGTCCCCCCCGAACGCCCCGCCGTCCCGGCTCCTGCTGCAACTTACTCCAACTGGCCACGCAACCCGATTGATCATTTTGTTCTGCAGCAGCTGGCATCCCGGCAGCTTCAGCCTGCGGCACAGGCAGACGCGCAGACGCTTGTCCGGCGGGTGTTTCTCGATCTGACTGGACTTCCGCCAACACTCGACGAAGCCCGCGACTGGTCTGCTCGCCTGCAAACAGCGATCCCGGACAACAGCAGCAGTCCGCCGATTTTTCATGCGGACGTCTGGAGCCAGCTCATCGATCATCTCATGTCCCGCCCCGAATTTGGTGAACACTGGGCTCGTAAATGGCTGGATCTTGCCCGCTACGCCGATTCTGCCGGGTACGCCGACGATCCCGCTCGCACGATCTGGCCCTGGCGGGACTGGGTTATCAGGGCCATCAGTTCAGGCATGCCCTTTGATCAATTCACAGTCGAGCAGCTGGCAGGTGACTTGCTGCCCAACCCCACTGAGGACCAGGTCATCGCCACCGGCTTCCACCGGAACACCATGACCAATAACGAAGGCGGAACTCAGGATGAAGAGTTTCGGAATGTGGCGGTAGTGGACCGAGTGAACACGACGATGGCCGTGTGGATGGGGACGACTTTCGCCTGCGCACAGTGTCACTCCCACAAATACGATCCCATCACTCAGGAGGAATACTTCAAAGTCTTCGCGATTCTGAACAACACCGAGGACGCCGATCGCGGTGATGATTCCCCCAAACTCCAGCTGTTCACTCCGGAACAGAAATCCCGTCGCAGCGAACTCACATCACGCCTTGCCCAGCTCAAAACACTCCTTGAAACCCCGACTCCCGAGCTGATCAGGTCGCAGTCCGCGTGGGAACAGCGACTGCGTGTTCCAGCAGAATGGGCGCGTCTGAAAGCTGCTGCAGCACGTCGTAACAGCGGCCAGCCGATCACTCTCGATGAGAACGGAATCGTGTTCCTGAATGGTCCGGCCGACAAGGACAGCACACTGGTCGATATCCCCCTCGAATCGCTCGCCCGCATCCCGCAGTTCGCAGAACAGGGCCTCGCAGCCGTTCAACTGGAAACCCTGCCGTCAGAGCAACTTCCAGCCGGTGGTGCCGGATATGGCGGAGGCAACTTTGTGATCACGGAAATCCGCGCCCAGCTGCTGCCCGCTGGTGATCCGCGGCCGGCAGCCCGGTTTGTTCGCATTGATCTCCCGGGTGACGGCAAAATTCTGTCCCTCGCCGAGGTCCAGGTCTTCTCGAATGTCACCAACGTTGCCTCTGCGGGCACCGCCACTCAAAGCTCAACCGATTTCGCTGGTCCCGCACAGCTGGCCATCGACAATACAACGGACGGCAACTACGAAAAAAAATCCGTCACCCATACCGCCGTGTCGAAAGATCCCTGGTGGGAACTCGACCTCAATGCTGCCTTGCCTGTCGAAAAAATCACGGTCTGGAACCGCACCGGAAACGGCATTCACACGCGGCTGGCCGGAGCCATCGTTCGACTGCTCGATGCTGATCGTCGGGAAATCTGGTCCGCCACCATCGCTGAAGCTCCCAATCCGTCGGTCGAATTCAATCCCGGCAATCAGCGAGAAATTCGCTTTGTTGCCGCTGCCGCAGACTACAGCCAGCCAGCCTTCAACCCTGAGGAAGTGCTCGATGGCCGGACGGAACCGGACAATGGCTGGGCAGTTGGTGGTGATGCCGGACGTTCCCACAATCTGACGCTCATCCCCGATTCTCCAATTCCAGTCCGCGAAGGTGGTACCCTCCGCCTCGTTCTCGAACAGAACTCCCCCTACGCCGCTCACCTGCTCGGCCGTTTCCAGCTCAACGGTTCCGCTCATCCGGCTGCAATCGAACGTGCTCAGGTCCCGGCCGGTCTTCTGGCCGTGATCCAGCAGCCGATGGAACAGCGAAGTTCGGAAGATTCCGCCGCACTCGCCGATTTCTTCCGCCGCAACGCCGCCTCGGAGCTGGCCGCAGCACGCTCCGAAATCGCTGCTCTGCAGAAGGAGTTCGACTCCATGCAGCCAGGTGCGTCCGTGCTTGTCATGAAGGAACTCACCCCCGATCGCCGCCGTAAAACCCTCCTGCAGTACCGAGGAAACTATCTTGACCGCGGCCCCGAAGTTCACGAAGGCGTCCCCGCCATTTTTCCGCCACTGTCGCCCGATCAGCCGGCCAGTCGGCTCACACTTGCCCGCTGGCTCGTCAGTCCTCAAAACCCGCTGACTGCTCGTGTCGTCGCCAATCGGTACTGGGAAGACATCTTCGGCCGCGGCATCGTAGGCACCAGTGAAGAATTCGGGTCGCAGGGCGAACTGCCGACGCACCCGGAACTGCTCGACTGGCTCGCCGTTGAACTGCAAGACTCGGCATGGAACACCCGACACCTGCTCAAACTGCTTGTCAGTTCCGCCACCTATCTCCAGTCGGCTCGTGTCAGCCCGGAACTCGCGGCTCTCGATCCCGACAATCGCTGGCTGTCACGCGGACCACGCGTGCGACTCAGTTCCGAAATGGTGCGCGACCAAACCCTCGCCGTTGCCGGACTGCTCAGCCGGAAAATGTATGGCCCACCGGTGAAGCCGCCTCAGCCCAGCATGGGACTCTCAGCCGCCTTCGGCAGCTCCACGGACTGGCAGACCAGCATGGGAGAGGATCGGTATCGTCGAGCGATTTACACCACGTGGCGCCGCAGCAATCCCTATCCCTCCATGGCCACCTTCGACGCCCCTAACCGGGAAGTCTGCACCCTGCGCCGCAACCGCACCAACACTCCTCTGCAGGCACTCGTCACCCTGAATGACCCCGTCTACGTCGAAGCCGCACAAGCTCTTGCGAGACGAATCCTGCAGCAGCCAGGGGATGATCAGCAGCGACTGGCATGGGCCTTCGAACAGGCGTTGCTGCGCCAACCCTCGGCCGCAGAACTCCAGTCCCTCTCTTTACTCCTGACAGACGCACGCAGTGAAGCAATCGCAGACCCCGCAGCAGCAGCGAAACTCGCCACTGAACCGCTTGGAACACTGCCCGAAGGACTCAGCCCCACAGACGCTGCTGCATTCACCGTCGTCGGAAATGTCATCCTCAATCTCGATGAAATGCTCATGAAACGGTGATCCAGGAGCACAGCTGGTCAGCAGTCAATAGTCCCCATTCCCCATTCCACCGCCACTCTTCCCGACTGGCGTTTTCATGAGTTTGCCAGGCCCTTGTTTGCCTTTGCCTTTGCAGTGCTGAATTCAGACACGTTTCATGTCCAGCAGCTGCGTTCGGGGCGGGATCGCAGGGAGTTGGCTTCGGCGTCGTTAACGAACTCTTTTTTCACCGGGTCAAAGGTCAACCGACGTCCGAGGATCCATGAGAATGAGGCGGCGAAGCTGGCGATGTGGGAGTGGAGCATGACTTCCGGGTTGGTGATTGTGGGTTTTCGTGAGCGAACGCAGTCGAAGAAGTTTCGAGCGTGAATCTGTGCATCGATGCCGCGTGTCTTGCGAATTTTCTCCGTTGACGATGGCACCCCACCCAGCTGCACTTCGATGCCGTCGTCTCCCACCTCGACAGAACCTTCACTGCCGACAAACTTCACTGGGCACAAACCCAGCTTTGTGTTCCAGTTCGGGCTGCGATCTCCAAATGGTGTTTTCAGGAAATCGAGGAACAGTTTCACGCCGTTTGCGTAGCGGCAGGTAATCCCGATTGGACTGGGATCGAATTCAACAGGTGTTGTTCCATCGGCGTTGTTGGCCCACTGGCACAGGTCAACGGTATGAGCCCCCCAGTCAAGCAGCCGAGCTCCGGATTCAAAGTCAAACTGACCGCGCCATTTGCCGTCGACGTAGGCGGAGTTGTAGGGACGCCAGGGTGCCGGGCCAAGCCAGAGGTTCCAGTCGCAGACATCCGGCGCGGGAGTTGGTTCGCCGGGAAGCCACGTATTGCCGAGCTCAGGTGTGTAGACCGAGGCGTGCAGCATTTCGAGCTTTCCCAGTTTTCCGGCCTGAGCCATCTCGACTGCGGTTTGAAACTGCGGCACGCTTCTCCGCTGAGTTCCCGCCTGGAAGATGCGGCCTGTGCGTTTCATTGTGGCCGCCAGATCCAGCACGTTCTGAATGGACAAACCGCAAGGCTTCTCGCAGTACACATCTTTTCCGGCCTCGGCGGCAAGGATCGAGGCTGGTGTGTGCCAGCGATCGCCGGTCGCTACTATTACGGCGTCAATGTCCCTGCGTTCGAGCATTTGCCGCATGTCGCTGAAGAGTGCGCAGTCCGAGTTTCCGGCAAGTTTATCCACAAGCATTTTGCCTGCTTCGCGGCGGCTTTTCTGTACGTCAGCAATCGCGACGCAACGAACGTCCTCAAGTCCGAGCATTGACGTCAGCACATACGTGCAGCGGGGCCCGATGCCAATCACGCCAAGATTAATCTTCTCGCTGGGCGGCACAGCGCCGTTTCGCCCCAGCACGTGTGCCGGAAGAATTGTCGGCAAGCCCATGGTTGCTCCCGCAGCAATCCCGGAAACAGCCTGACGCCTTGTGAGATGCAAACGGCCTGCTGATGACATGGTGCCGTTTTCAGATGGTATTCGGTCAGTCATTTTTGCTCTCGTGGTTTCAGGCCTGTGGTTGATTTCGCAGTCAGGTACAGCAACCCTGCCGCAGGATCCTACCAGTGAAGAACGCCACTTTGCAAGCGCTCCCGATTCGAGCAGATGGCGAGTTGTGCGTCTGTCGCAGGCCGTTGGTCGAAATGCTGTGCGCGCGGATTCAGGAGCAGGATCAGATCATTGCATCACAGCAAAAGCGAATCGAGGAACTCGAGCGACGACTTGGCATGAACTCGGGCAATTCCTCGCTGCCACCGTCGAGCGACAGACCAGGGCAGCAGCCCGTGAGCACGGCGAAGCCGAAATCCAAACGCAAACGCGGAGGTCAGGCTGGGCATGTCAAGCGAACTTGTGATCTGATTCCCACGGAAGCCTGCGACCGAGTGGTTCATCGTCCAGAGACGTGCAGCGATTGCGGTGCACGGTGACAACCACAGTGAATCGCACAGACAGGGCACTGAAAAGTGTCCATCATCTGTGGAATCTGTGAAATCTGTGGTCCAAATTCGAATCCCTTGTTTTCACCACAGATCACGCAGATTGCACAGATGCGCGACCGAGCATGTGATCTGGAATCTGTTCCAAAACTGACAGATTCATGATTGAAATCATCGCTGGTCCAGACGCATGCAGCGCGCCTCGCAAGCAGAAAACCTGTTGATGGTCTCCCGGGGGTCTGGGGGCTGGCCCCCAGCTTCCCTGCAAGACGTCCCCACAAGTTTCCAGTCTGCTTCTCGGGATCTTTATACACGCAGAACTCTAAGTCCCGTGTCATCGGCATCTATAGGATGCCTTTTGCGAAGCCGACCTCGGAAAGCGAACGCTCTGTGAACGGTCACAAAAGAACACACCCCGGAGGATGTCCGGGGTGCGAGCGAGACGTCTGCAATTCGTTGCGTTGCGGAAGCGGATCTCAGCCGGCAGCCACGGGCGCTGTGTCCTCTGAGGTCGCATTTTCGACAAGGCTGCCTTCGAATCCCAGCTGTTTCTGGTCTCCGACTTCGCGAACGACCACCTTGATCGTGTTCTGTCCGTCGAAAGTACCTCGGAGAATCTCTTCCGAAAGCGGATCTTCGATGTATTTCTCAACACTGCGTCGGAGCGGTCGTGCACCGTAGTCAAGACCGTCTCCGGCTTCACCCTTATCGATGATAAATCCGCGTGCTTCGTCGGTGAGGACCATGTTCTTGCCGCGTTCCCGGAGCCGATCGAAGACCTTACGGAGTTCAATATCGACGATCTGCATGAGTTCGACTCGTGTGAGTTTCCGGAAGACGACAACCTCGTCAAGACGCCCGAGGAACTCAGGTTTGAACTGTTTCTGCAGTTCGTGCATGAGGTTGATCTTCATGTCATCGTATGACCGTTCAGCATCGCGCTCGCGAAGCGTATGCAGGCCCATGCTGCCGCCGTGAGCCATGCGGGCTGCTCCGGCATTGGTGGTCATGATCAGAACCACATTCTTGAAGTCGACTCGACGACCAAAGCTGTCGGTGAGATGCCCTTCTTCCATAATCTGGAGCAGCATGTTGTAGACATCGGGGTGTGCTTTTTCGATTTCATCGAGCAGTACCACAGCGTATGGACGGCGACGGATTTTTTCGGTCAGCTGTCCGCCTTCCTCGAAGCCCACATAGCCTGGAGGAGCACCAATCAGGCGGCTGACGTTGTGTTTCTCCATGTATTCGGACATGTCGATCTGAATCAGGGCATCTTCGTCGCCAAACATGAACTCGGCGAGCGTTTTTGCGAGGAGTGTTTTGCCGACACCAGTGGGACCGCAAAACAGAAAGGCTCCGGTGGGACGTTTGGGGTCCTTGAGCCCGCTGCGGCTGCGGCGGACGGCTTTGCAGACCTGAGAAATCGCCTGGTCCTGGCTGACCACGCGTTTGTGAAGTTCCTGCTCCATCTGCAGCAGTCGCACCGCGTCTTCGCTGGACAGTCGCGTGAGCGGAATGCCGGTCATGCGGGCCACGACCTCAGCGATCACCTCCGCATCCACCACGCCGTCCGTCTGACGAGACCGTTCCTTCCATTCTTCGGTGAGCTCGTCCTTTTTTCGGCGGAGCTTTTCGGCCTGGTCGCGGAAGCTGGCCGCCTTTTCGAACTGCTGCTCGGCAACAGCTTTCTCTTTAGCCGCATTCAGTCTCTGGATTTCCTCTTCAAGCTCCTTCAGGTCCGGTGGGCGAACCATGGATTTGAGTCGCACGCGGGCACCGGCTTCATCGATGACATCGATCGCCTTGTCCGGAAGGCAGCGGGCAGTGATATAGCGATTGGACATCTCGACGGCCGCTTCGAGTGCGTCATCAGTGATCTGTACGCGATGGTGTTCCTCGTATCGATCGCGAAGCCCTTTGAGAATCTCGATTGCCTGGGAGGCAGACGGGGGCTCTACCATTACGGTCTGGAAGCGGCGTTCGAGAGCTTTGTCCTTTTCAATGTACTTGCGGTACTCATCCAGCGTTGTGGCTCCGATGCACTGAATCTCACCGCGGCTGAGTGCTGGTTTGAGCACGTTGGATGCATCGATTGCTCCTTCGGCACCACCAGCCCCCACCAATGTGTGGAGTTCGTCAATGAACAAGATGGTGTTGCGGGCGCGGCGAACCTCGTTCATCACCGCCTTGATTCGCTCTTCAAACTGTCCCCGATACTTCGTGCCCGCCACCATCATCGCAAGGTCAAGCACGATGATACGACGGTCGGCCAGAATGTCGGGCACAGCACCATCAACCACCATCTGAGCGAAGCCCTCGACGATGGCCGTCTTGCCGACTCCGGCCTCGCCGAG
>Ga0172372_10002342_pt1 | contig 28921 bp, 20 predicted proteins | sample LakKiv5m_2_FD_114544 | JGI IMG/M metagenome (GOLD analysis project Ga0172372, IMG submission 114544) | Freshwater microbial communities from Kabuno Bay, South-Kivu, Congo - kab_092012_9.5m | ecosystem: Environmental > Aquatic > Freshwater > Lake | place: Democratic Republic of the Congo...
ACCGACACCGACACCGACACCGACACCGACACCGACACCGACCTGCCGGTGGACGCCGACGGCGACGGCTACCTCTCCGACGTGGACTGCGACGACGCGAACGCCACCGTGCACCCCGACGCGAAGGAGTACTGTGACGGGCTTGACGGCGACTGCGATGGCGACGTGGACGAGGAAGCGACGGACGCGCCCACCTGGTACGTGGACGCGGACGGCGACGGCTACGGGGGGGCCACCGCCGTCTCCGCCTGCGAGCAGCCCGGCGGGACGTCCTCCGTCACCGGCGACTGCGACGACGCCGACGCCGGAACCTGGCCCGGCGCCGAGGAGAGCTGCGACGGGGTGGACGAGGACTGCGACGGGACCGCGGACGACAACCCGATCGACGGCGACACCTACTACCAGGACGCCGACGGCGACGGCTGGGGGGACGATCTCACCGCGGTCAGCGCCTGCACGGCGCCGACCGCGTGGACGGCCCAGGGTTCGGACTGCGACGACACCCGGGCGGGGATCCACCCCTACGACTCGGACGCCGACGGGATCGACGACGCCTGCGGTTGGCGGGACGTGTCCGCCGGGACGGACCACACCTGCGCGCTCGACTCGGACGGCATGGCCGTGTGCTGGGGTGACGACAGCACGGGGGAGGCCTCGCCGCCGGCCCTCGCCATGTTGTCGGTGGACGCGGGGTACCACGTCACCTGCGCCTCCCTCGCCGTGGGCGCCGTGACCTGCTGGGGAGAGACCACCTACGTGTCCGCGCCGTCAGGCCGATACAGCAGCGCCGCGGTGGGCACCTGGGCCGGGATCGCCCTGGACGCGCGGGGGAACGCCACGTTCTTCGGGCTCGTCGTCGGCGTTCCCACCGGGACGTACAGCACCGCGGACGCGGGAGAGGTGTACGCCTGCGGCGCCGCCACGACCGGGGGCGTCACCTGCTGGGGCACGAGCTCCACCTCCGGCAGCCCGACCACCGGCACCTACGTCTCCGTGGCCTCGGGGCCCGATCACAGCTGCGCCGCCGACAGCGCCGGGGCCGTCGCCTGCTGGGGTGACGACACCTACGGCCAGGCCACCCCGGCGTCGGCCTCGTCGCCGTACACGGCCGTCTCGGCCGGTACCCGTCACACCTGCGGCCTCGACAGCTCCGGGGCCATCACCTGCTGGGGCGACGACACCTACGGGCAGGCCAGCCCGCCGCCGGGGACCTGGACCCAGGTCTCGGCCGGCGATGCCCACACCTGCGCCATCGCGAGCGACGGATCCCTCTCCTGCTGGGGCGACGACAGCTACGGGCAGTCCACCGTTCCGTGAGCCCGCCGCCGCCACCCGGCCGCCAGGAGGCCCGCCAGCAGGACGAAGGGTAGGGGCGACCCCGGAAGCGGCGTGGCGCACCCGCAGCCGCCCCGCTTCTCCCCGGCGTCCCGGACCTCGGCCCGGGGGGCACCACCGCCCTGGTCGCGCCCGTCGCCCCCGGCGCCCTCGTCGTCGGTGTCCGGGCCGGTGTCCTCGGCGGGGCCGGTGTCGACCTCCTCCGCCTCCTCCTCCGGGGTGAAGTCGGCGGTCAGCACGAACGGACCGGGGAACTCCCGGCTCCCCACGTAGCTGTCGATCACCACCCAGACCTCGCCCGCGGGGACGACCACGTCCACCGAGACGTCGTCACGGTCCAAGCAGGCGTCGGAGCGGGGCGCGGTGAGCACGTGGACGTCCACGTCCACCTCGCTCGTGTCGCTCACCACCACCTGCAGGCGCCCGCCGGTGGGGGCCGAGAACCGGTAGTACACCTCGGGGCCGCTCTCGTCCGTGTCAGGCGCGCAGCTGTAGCTGTCGATGTCGTCGGTGGCCGCCCCCGCGGTCCACCGGACGTCGGAGTAGGGGAAGGCCTCGATCTCGATGGGCGCCGAAGGGGTACCGGAGCTGCCCCCGTCCTCGATGCCGTCCAACCGGATCGGTTGGTACCCGGAGAGGTAGGACCAACCGCCGTCGCTGTTGAAGTGGACCTTGTTCGCCCCCCCCGATGCCTCGTAGTACACCGGCCACCCACCCTCGGAGAGGTGGGTGTACATCACCACGTGGGAGCCCGGATCGTTCACCGCGTCCGCGCGTTGGATGTCATCCCAATCGATGTCGTGGGTGGTCTCGTGGAAGGAGGAGGTGGAGTAGTGACCCACATCCCACACCTTGGAGAGGAACCCGGAGCAGTCCACTCCGACCGTGCACTCGAGGATGCCGTGCCAGGAGTGGGAGCCCGCGCCGTCCCCCGCGGCCAGACCGGCGTCGAACTCCGCGAGCGTGACGTAGCCCCCCCAGTCGTAGGGGAGCCCGGTGTAGGTGCCCGGGTCGTAGTCCGACTCGTAGTCCGCCGAGCACTCCGCGTAGCGGTTGGCGGAGCTGGCCGTCCACTCGTGCATCGCGTAGGCCGCGGCGTTGTCCAACGCCTCCTCGCGGGTGATCGCCGCCGCGGGCAGCACCAGGAGGAGCCCGATCATCGGGAGACCCGCACGAGGTGGAGGCCGTCGGCGCGCGGATCCAACCAGGCGTAGCCGCCGGCCCCGTCCGCGGCGATCCAACCCGTGGGCCGGTAGGCCCCGCCCGTGGGGAGCTCCCAACGTGCGTCGGCGCACACGAGCGCGCGCCCGGACACCGCACCCCGCTGACCGTACTCGACCAGCGCGCACTCGCCGATCCGCCGCGCCGCGAGCGCCCCGCGGGCCACCGGCTCCTCGTCGATCCACACCACCCCGCTCCGGAGCACGACGGACGGGTCCGCCTCGACGAGCGACGGCCCGCTGACCGCGCCGAGCGCCCCGGCGTCCACCATCGCGATCGGATGGCCGTTCCCGAGGACGTCCACCCCCATCGCCACCCCGCCCCAGACCTCCAGCCCGGACCCGGGGGGCACGAGGCCGGGAACCCGGATGCTCTCCGCCCGATCGCCGTCCCAGCGCCACAGCGTGCGGCCCTGGAGCAGGAGGAGGTCCCCGTCCGGGGCGAAGGCGATGCCATCCACCGACGGCGCGACGACGGACCCGAAGGAGCCGACCACCCGCAGGTTCACCACGTCCCACACCGCCCACGCGCCGCCCGGACCGATGGCGAGCCACCCCGGTCCGAAGGCCGCCGACTCGGGGCCGCCCGGGTGGTGACCCACCCGGTCCCAGCCCAGGACGAGCTCCGACGAGCTCCCCGGCGCCGGCTGAAGGGGCTCGAAGCTCGCGGACGGGGCGGGCTCGCCGGCGAAGAGCCAGGGGGCGAAGAGCAACAAGACCCCTCCAGGAAACCGCCAGCTATCGGTTCCGACCCGCGCGTCAAGCCTCCCGGCTCCCCGGTCTGCTACAACCCCGTGCATGAACCGTCGCGCCTTCCTCGCCCTCGGCGGGGCTGCCACCGTCCTCGCCGGGTGCGAGGGGCCCCAACCTCGCCCCGCCCGACCGCTGACCGCCACGCAGAGCGGCGAGCCCACCCTCCGTTGGCGCATGACCTCCAGCTTCCCGCGGGCGCTCGACACCCTCTTCGGGGGCGCCGAGCGCGTGGCGCGCCGGGTGGGCGAACTGACCGACGGGGCCTGGTCGATCCACGTCTACCCGGCCGGCGAGCTGATCCCGAGCCTCCAGGTCCTGGACGCCGTGCAGCAGGGCACGGTGGAGTGCGGTCAGACCGCCAGCTACTACTACCTGGGCAAGGACCCCGCCCTCGCCTTCGACGCGTGTGTCCCCTTCGACATGACCGCCCGCCAGAAGACCGCCTGGCTCCTGGAGGGGGGTGGGCTGGAGCTCCTCAACGAGCGCTTCGCCGCCTTCGGGGTGCGCACCTTCCCGGCCGGCAACACCGGGGCGCAGATGGGCGGCTGGTTCCGCAACCCGGTCACCGGTCTGAACGACCTGAAGGGGCTGAAGGTCCGGGTGCCCGGGATGGGCGGGGAGGTCATGTCCCGCCTGGGGGCCTCGGTGCAGAACATCCCGGGCGGCGAGCTCTTCACGGCCCTGCAGATGGGGGCGATCGACGCCGCCGAGTGGGTCGGGCCCCACGACGACGAGAAGCTGGGCTTCCACAAGGTCGTCCAGCACTACCACTACCCCGGTTTCTGGGAGCCCGGCCCCAACCTGTCCGTGTACGTGAACGAGCGCGCCTGGTCCTCCCTGCCCGCGGCCTGGAAGGAGATCTTCCGCGCCGCCTGCCTGGAGACCGTGACCTGGATGCTGGCCCGCTACGACGCGCTGAATCCCCCCGCGCTCGCCCGCATCCGCGCGGCCGGGGTGACCGTGGCGCCGTTCCCCGACGAGGTGCTGCGGGAGGCGAGGGCCGCCACCGAGGCGATCCTCGAAGGCCACGCCGCGGCGGACGAGGGGTACCGCAAGGTGTACACGTCGTGGAAGTCCTTCATGGAGCCCTCGAGCGCCTGGCTCGGCCTCGCCGAGCTGGCCTACGCGCGGTTCCAGGCGGGGGGGGCCGGGGGCTAGTACCCCGGCGTGTACACCACGAAGGCCCCGCCCGCGTAGTAGCCCGCGTCCCCGATCCCGTAGGCCCCGACAAGGATCTCCGGGTCGCCGTCGCCGTCCACGTCGCCCCCCCGACCCACCGCGCCACCGGCGATGTCACCGCTGTACAGGCCGGAGAGGCGGAGCTCCGTGGACAGCGAGGTCGACGCGGGGGCCGGCCCGCCGAGGACGACGTAGACCGCCCCGGCGCCGTCGCCGGTCGAGAGGTCGTCGTAGGGGGCGCCGATGAGCAGATCCGCGTAGCCGTCCAGATCCAGATCGCCGGCCCCGTCGACCGCGAGCCCGACGAAGTCGCCCGCGGTGTCGGCGGTGTACTGCACCTCGGCGGAGAGTGAGCCCGAGCGGGGACTGGCCGAGCCGAGCACGAGGTACGCGGCCCCTCCCTCGGCGCCCCCGTCGTCGTTCGCGTAGGCTCCGATCAGGACGTCGGCGTAGCCGTCGCCGTTGGCGTCGCCGGCGTCGGCCACGTCGCGTCCGGCCTGGTCCGACGCGGCCTCCCCCGTCCACGTCACGGCACCGGAGAGGCTGCCCGAGGTCCAGGTGGCATCCCCCAGCACCAGGTGGGCCGCGCCGGTCTCCCCGGAAGAGGTGTCGTAGCCGGTCGCGCCGACCACGACGTCGTCGTACCCGTCTCCGTCCACGTCGCCGCAGCCGGACACCGAGATCCCCGCGAGGTCCAGGGAGGCGCGCCCGGTCCAACTCGCCACCGTCCCCAGGTCGGTCGAGGTCGGGCTGGCGCTGCCCGGCACCAGGTAGACGATCCCCGCGGCCGAGCCGACCCGATCGGATCCGTACGCGCCGATGACCATGTCCGGGTAGCCGTCCGCGTCGAGGTCCCCCGCGGCGTCCACGGCGTAGCCAGCGTAGTCGTACGCGGACTCCCCCCGGTACGCGTACGCGATGCTCGTGGTGAGCGTGCCGCCCGTGGGGGAGGGCGAGCCGAGCACGAGCCAGGCGAAACCGGCGTCCGTCGCGATGGTGTCGTCGCCGTTCCCACCGATGAGCATGTCGTCGTAGCCGTCGCGGTTCACGTCCCCGACGCCGGCGCCCGAGAAGCCCACGGCGTCCAGCCCCGCCGCCGCCGCGTAGGTGATCGCGCTGCCCAGCCCGCCCGAGGTCAGCCCGGGCCCGCCGCGGACCAGGTACGCGGCCCCGCCCAAGCCCGCTCCGCTGGAGTTCATGTAGGCGCCGACGAGCACGTCGTCGTAGCCGTCGCCGTCCACGTCGCCCGCGTCGGCCACCGGGTACCCGGCGTAGTCGCCGGCCGCTTCCCCGGTGAGCCGGACCCCGTCGGCCAGGCTCGCGGTGTCGACCGTGCACGTGCCCGGCGTCCCGTCGCAGTCGTTGTCCGCGCCGTCGTCGCACACCTCGACCGCGCCGGGGTTCACCGCCGGGTCGCCGTCGTCACAGTCGCCCGACACGCTGGCCGTCCAGGTGGCGCCGGCTTCGCACAGGCACCGCGGCGAGCCGGTGCCCCAACCGTCGGCGTCCGCGTCGTCGTAGAAGTCGAGGCAGCCCAGGGCGTCGATGGGGTTGAGCACGCCGTCGCAGTCGTCGTCGTCCCGGGTGGCGCAGTCCTCCTCCGCCCCCGGGTTCACCGCCGGGTCGCCGTCGTCGCAGTCCTCGGTGGCGGCCCAGCCGTCACCGTCGAGGTCGAAGGGGTCGGTGTCGGCATCGGTGTCGGCGTCGGCGTCGGCGTCGGCGTCGGTATCGGTGTCGGTGTCGGCGTCGGTGTCGGTGTCGGTGTCGGTGTCGGACTCGGTGGAGGTGTCGTCGGCGTCGAGCCCGGCGCTGGTGTCGCAGCCGGGCCCCGGGCACGGGATCTCAAGCGTCCCGAAGACGTGGCAGCCGGCGAGCACCAGGAAGAGGGCGGGCGCCCCGCTGGGCGCAGCGCGGCGCCTCACAACCCGAACCAGTGCGGCCGGGCCAGGACCAGCGCCAGCACCCCGAGCTGGATCAGGAGGAAGGGCACCACCCCCCGGTAGATGTCCACGGTCCGGACCTCCGGAGGGGCCACCCCCCGCAGGTAGAAGAGCGCGAAGCCGAAGGGAGGGGTCAGGAAGCTGGTCTGCAGGTTGACCCCGAGGGCGACGCCGAACCAGACCAGGTCCACCCCGAGGATGCGCGCGGCCGGGACGACCAGCGGGAGGAGGATGAACGCGATCTCGAAGAAGTCGATGAAGAAGCCGAGCACGAAGAAGGCGAGGTGGGTGATCAGCACCAGCGCGAGCGCGCCGCCGGGGAGCTCGCGGAAGAAGGACTCGACCCAGAGATCGCCGTACACGCCGCGGAAGACCAGGGTGAACGCGGTCGACCCGATCAGGAGGAACATCACCATGGCCGAGAGCGCGGCGCTCCCGGCGGCCGCCTCCCGGACCGACTTGAGGTCCAGCCGACCCCGGGCCCAGGCGAGCCCCATCGCCCCCAGCGCCCCCAGCGCCCCCGCCTCGGTGGGGGTCGCCGTGCCGGTGAAGATGCTGCCCAGGACGATGAGGATCAGCACCAGGGGCGGCACCATCACCCGGACCACCTGCCGGGCCATCGCGGCCCCGTCCGCCGGGCGGGCCTCGGGGGGGAGCGGGGGCGCGAGGTCGGGCCGCAGGTGGGCGCGGAGCACGACGAACACGGCGTAGCAGGCGGCGAGGAAGAGCCCGGGGGCCAGCGCCCCCACGAACAGGTCTCCGACCGAGACCCCGAGCTGGTCCCCCAGGACCACCAGCACCACCGACGGGGGGATCACCTGTCCCAGCGTGCCCGACGCGGCGATGACCCCCGAGGCGAGGCTCTTGTCGTACCCGTACCGGAGCATGATGGGCAGCGTGATGGTGCCCATGGCCACCACCGTGGCTCCGACCACCCCGGTGGCGGCGGCGAGCAGCGTCCCCACCGCGACCACCGCCAGCGCCAGCCCCCCGGGGCGACGGCCGAACAACGCGCCGATGGTGGTCAGCAGATCCTCGGCGAGCCGGGTGCGCTCCAGGAGCGTGCCCATGAAGATGAAGAAGGGGATGGCGAGCAGGACCGCGTTGCTCATCACCCCGAGCACCCGCTCGGGCAGCGCGTAGAAGAGGGTCCAGTCGAAGAGCCAGCGCTCGTACCCCACCTGCCCGAAGAGCACCGCCACCCCGCCCAGGGCGAAGGCCACCGGGTAGCCCATGAAGATCAGGAGCAGGAGGGTCCCGAAGAGGAGCCCCCCGAGGGCCTCGTCGGGCACGAGCTCGGGCTGGCGAAGGCCGAGCAGGGCCCCGACCAGGACGGCGAGCATCGCGACGGGCACGCCCAGTCCGCGGGTGGACCCCGGCCGGCGCAGCGTGTCCACCGCCTTGATGAGCTGCGCGCCCGCCTGGGCGAGGAGCAGGTACCAGCCGACCAGGGGCACGAGCTTGATGGGCCAGCGCGGCAGGCCCCCGGGATCGGGCGAGGCCTCCCACACCGCCACGCTGGCGCGGACCGCGGGCCAGGTGACCCAGGTGGCGATGGCGGCGAAGGGGACGAGCAGGAAGAGGGTGCCGACCACGTCGACCGCGGCCTTGGCGCGGGCGTCGAGCCGGTTGTAGAGGACGTCCACGCGCACGTGGGCGTCCCGCGAGAGCGCCCAGCCGGCCCCGAGCAGGAACTGGAGCGCGAACAGGTACCACTGCCCCTCCAGCAGGGCGTTGCTGGTGAGGTTCACGTGGATCGCGGCGCCGACGTACCGCAGGACGGCGTTGAGCCCGGCCAGGACCACCATCGCGACCGAGAGCCAGGCGAGCGCCCGCCCGAGCCTCGCCTGGGCGACATCGACGCCGGAGGCGAGCCGGAGGAGGGAGAGCATCGCGCGCGAGGGTACTACACGGGCCGGCCCGCGTTCTCACCGCCGGGCCGGCGGCCTACTCCCGGACGTAGAGGAGCGCGCCGCCGGTGCCGCCGAGCAGGCTGACGAACAGGTCGACGTCGCCATCGCTGTCGGCGTCGTCGGGGACGACGAGCCAGCCGAACTGGTCGTCGGCGCCGGTGCCGAGGAAGGCGGGCGTGGCGCGCGCCGGGAGGATGGTCCCCCCCGCGGCCACGGTGTCCCGCGCGATCCACCACACCTCGCCGTACACGTCGCCGGAGGCCTCGCCGGGCCCGGCGACGAGGAGGTCCGCGGCCCCGTCCCCGTCGATGTCCGCGGTGGATTCGGCGGCCCGGATCGCCACGCTCTCCGCCGGTCCCTCGATGCGCCCGTAGCTCGACGAGGTCACGACCCCGCCCGCCAGCGCGGCGTCGGAGGCCAGGAGGTGGATGACCCCCGCCAGCTCGCCTGCCTCGCCCGTGGCCGTGTACTCGGACAGGATGAGGTCGTTGGCGCCGTCGCCGTCGAAGTCCTCGCCGTGGGCGCGGATGGTGCCCGAGGCGCCGGAGAAGGTGGAGAAGGCGTCGGTGCCCACCGCCCCGCCCGCCGTCACCACGTCGCTGGTCACGATGACCACCGTGGTGGTGTCGGAGAAGGCGTTGCCGCCGAGCACCAGCTCGTCCATCCCGTCACCGTCGAGATCCCCCACGTCACCGGTGCCCATGGCGATGCCGGACCCGGTGACCGAGAACCGCGCCGCGCCGACGTCCATGGTGCCGGACGCGCCGGCCAGGTCGAACAGAGCGCACTCGGTGGAGTAGCCCAGGTAGAACTCGGAGCAGGCGAAGAGGCCCGGCGCGTCGCCGTCCCAGGCGTGCAGCTCGCCGGCGTCGGTGCCGAGCTGGAAGGTCGCGACCGCGTCTCCGGGGCCCAGGGCCGCCCCGCCGGTGAGCTGCTCCAGCGCGTAGAGGTAGCCGTCCTCGATGCCGCCCACGCCGACCCAGCCGCCGCCGTCCGCGTCCTCGAGCGCGACCACCGCCAGGCCCAGGGCCTCGGTGCCGTCCCCGTCGATGGTGGCCAGCGCCTCGGTGGCGATGTCCGTGGCGCCGTCGAGCCGGGGCACGACGTAGACCTTGCCGGCCTGCTTCCCCGAGAGCGGCACCCCGGCCACCAGCTCGCGCCAGCCGTCCCCGTCCAGGTCGCGCACGGGCGCGAAGTCGTACCCGAACCAGGAGTCGGCGCTGTCGCCTTCGCCGTACACCGAACCGGCGGTCTGCCGGGTGTTGAGCTGGTCGGTCAGGCCGTCGCAGTTGTCGTCCCGGCCGTTCCATCGCTCCTCGGCGTCGGTGTGCACCGTCGGATCCAGGTCGTCGCAGTCGTCGCCGTACCCGTGGCCGGCCGCGTCGAAGCCGTCGCCGTCCTGGTCGTAGTCGGACTGGAAGTCGCAGTTGGAGTCCACCCCGTCGTACCAGGTGTCGGGCGCCCCCGGGTACACCGTGGCGTCCTCGTCGTTGCAGTCCACGAAGCGATCGGCGCCGTCCCCGTCGCAGTCGTCCGTGTCCGGGTCCCCGGAGCAGTCGTTGTCCAGGCCGTCGTAGCAGATCTCGGTGGCCCCGGGGTGCACCTCGGGGTTCGAGTCCATGCAGTCGTCCCCGCCCGCCAGCTCGCCCACCGAGCCGTCGCCGTCCGCGTCCACGAGGTCGGCCCCGTCGCAGTCCTGATCCTCCCCGTCGTAGGGGAGCTCGGTGGCGCCCGGGTAGGTGTAGGGATCGGTGTCGTCGCAGTCCGCCGGGAGGGGCACGCCGTCGCCGTCGGCGTCGACGAGGGGGGTCCCGGTGTCGTCCGTGGGGTCCGTCGCGGAGTCGTCCTTGCCTGGGCACCCGGCGAGGAGAGCGGCGAGCAGGGGCAGGTGGCGCATGCGGGACCTCCGGGGGCTACGGGACGAGGCGGTCGATCGTGCGGGGGAAGGGCACCGTCTCGCGGATGTGGTGGATGCCGCACACCCACGTCACCAGCCGCTCCAGGCCCAGGCCGAAGCCCCCGTGCGGGAAGGTGCCGTAGCGGCGGAGGTCGAGGTACCACTCGAAGGCCGACATGGGGAGCCCGTGGTGGTGGATCTTCTCCACCAGCAGATCGCCGTCCGTCTCGCGGATCCCTCCCCCGATGATCTCGCCGTAGCCCTCGGGGGCCAGGACGTCGACGCCGAGGGCCCGGGCCAGGTTCTGCGGGTCCCCCTTCATGTAGAAGGCCTTCACCGCCGCCGGGTACCGGTGCACCATCACGGGGCGGTCGAACTGCTTGGTCAGCTCGGTCTCGTGCGGGCTCCCGAAGTCGTCTTCGGGCTCCACGGGGTGGCCCAGCTTCGCGAGCACGGCGCAGGCCTCGTCGTAGGAGAGGCGGGGGAACGGCTTCTGCACGTTCTCCAGGACCTTGATGTCCCGCTCGAGCTCCTCGAGGTGGCCCCGACCGTGCTCCACCACGTACCCCACCACCTCGACGAGGAAGTCCTCGCAGAGGTCCAGGAGGCCGTCCATGTCCAGCCAGGCGATTTCCGGCTCGACCATCCAGAATTCGGTCAGGTGCCGCCGCGTGCCCGACTTCTCGGCGCGGAAGGTGGGTCCGAAGCAGTAGGTCTTGCCGAAGGCCGCGGCACCGGCCTCCTGGTAGAGCTGCCCCGACTGGGAGAGGTAGGCCGGCTGGCCGAAGTAGTCCGTCTCGAAGAGGGTGCTCGTGCCCTCGCACGCGGCCGGCGTGAAGATCGGCGAGTCCAGGAGCAGGTAGCCCCGCGTGTCGAAGTAGCGACGGATGGCCTGCACGCAGAGGTGCCGGATGGAGAGGATCGCGTGCGGGCGACGCGACCGCAGCCACAGGTGCCGGTTGTCGTGCAGGAACGCCGGGCCGTGCTCCTTGGGCGTGATGGGGTAGCCCGAGGCGGGGCCGAGCAGGCGCGCGGAGCTGACGTGCAGCTCGAAGCCGAGCTTGGAGCGCGTGTCCGCCGCGACGACCCCGCTCACCATCAGCGAGCTCTCCTGCCCGGCGTGCTTGAGCGCGTCGAAGAGCTCGTCGCCGAGCTCCAGCTTGTTGCACACGCACTGGACGATGCCCGTGCCGTCGCGCAGCTGGAGGAAGAGCAGCTTCCCCTTGCCGGCCGAGTTGTAGAGCCAGCCGCGCAGGGTGACGGATTGACCTTCGTGGCGGGCGATCTCTCGGATGACGGTCTCGACGGGCACGGCGCCTCCGCCGTCGGCACTATCAAGAAACAGGGGAGAAGGCCTCGCCGGCCTCCTCCCCTACCGGGCCATGCCCGCAGCCCTCCGGCGTGGCCTCCGGGCTCCGGCGCCGTGCGTGCTGATAGCACGCTCGCCGTGGCCCTCTCCCCTCGTCCGCAGTCACCCAGGCCGCGCCCGCTTCGTTCCCCGGGGGGGTCGCGACGCGCCGCATCGGTGACTCGCCCCGGCGCGTGAGGCCGGCCCCGTCGCCCGGGAAAGGGGCCCCGGGGGGGGATCGCGAGGGGCGCCGCCTTCACTGCGACGACGCGCGCGGCACCGCTACCGCACACACACGCGACCCCGCCCCCGGGGGGCGGCGCGGCCCAGCTCCGCGCCGCGCTCCGAAGGAAAGCAAGGGCCGTGCCAGCCGCACGGGCAGCGGATCCTCGCCCGCGCTCCGGGCGGCAGCGGGATCGCCGTGTCGCGCCGGGGCGGGCCGGGTGCCGGACCCGGGGTTTCGTGGCATGGTGGGCCATGCTCCAGGTGCCCTCGATCCTCGCCGTCCTGGCCTGCGTGACCGGCCCCTCGGATTCCGCCGAGGGCACCACGAGCTCGGACTCCACGCCCACCGTCGTGGACGACACCGCGACCACCCCCCCGCCCCCCGCCGACGCCGACGCCGACGGTTGGACCGCCGACGAGGACTGCGACGACGCCGCCGACGACGTCTACCCCGGGGCCCCCGAGGCCTGGGACGGGCGCGACGGGGACTGCGACGGGCGCGTCGACGCCGACGGAGCCTACGCGGGCGACCTCGCCTTCAGCGCGCGGGCCATCTACAAGGGTGTGCCCTACACCTACGCCCTCACCTGCCCCACCACGCTGTCGCGGGTGGGCGGGGTGCTCGGCTTCGAGATGGTGTGCGCGCCGGACCCGGGCGACCCGACCGCCCTGCTCCTCCTCGGGGAGCGCCTGGCGCTGACCGCGGGAGACGACCTGATGGGGGGCGACACCTGGGCGGGGGACGCGACCCTGGCGTCCTCGAGCGGGTGGTCGGCCCCGGTGGAGCTCCTGCTCCTCTGGCCCGACCTCGACCACGCGGAGGCGTCCTGGCGGCTCGACACCACGAGCCTCGACGCCTCGGCGAGCGGGACGGTGACGGTGACGATGTCGAGGTGAGCCGGAGCGCACCGGGGGCTTGACACCCGTTCAGTCTCGATTACTGTACAGGCGTGCAGACCGTTCCCGGCCCGCCTCCCCTCCCCTCCCGCGCCTCCGCGCCGATCTGCTGCCTCGATCTGGACACCTTCTTCGTCTCGGTGGAGCGGATCCTGGACCCGTCGCTGGTGGGCAAGCCGGTGGTGGTCGGGGCGGCCCCGGGCCAGCGCGGCGTGGTGACGGCCTGCAGCTACGAGGTGCGCGCCCTCGGCGTGCGCTCCGGGATGGCCATCCGGGACGCCGTGAAGCTCGCGCCGGATGCGGTGTACCTCCCCACCCGTCACGGCATCTACGGCCCTTGGGCGCGCCGGGTCCGGGCGGTGTTGGAGCGGCACTGCCCGGTGGTGCGCACCGCCAGCATCGACGAGTTCTTCCTCGACTTCCGGGGGTGCGAGCGGCTCTACGCCCGCCCGGAGGAGCAGGACGGGGACGCGGTCATCGTCCGGGTGGTGCGCGAGATGCGCGAGGCCATCCAGGCGGACGTGGGGCTGCCGGCCAGCGCGGGCCTCGGCGCCACCCGGGCGGTGGCCAAGATGGCGTCGGGGCGCGCCAAGCCCGCCGGGGTGGTGCAGGTGCGGAGGGGGGAGGAGCGGGCCTTCGCGGCGGCGCTGCCGGTGCGGAAGTACCCGGGGATCGGCCCCAAGGCGGAAGAGCGGCTCACCCGGGCCGGGGTGGCCACGCTGGGGGAGCTCCTGGCACGGCGCGGCAGCCCGGGCTGGCTGGGAGAGGCGGCGGCGATGGTGGCCCACGGGCTGGACGGGCCGGTACCGGACCTGGGGGACGATCGCACCGCCTTCCACGAGCTCGACACGGCCGGGGACGCCGAGGGGAGCCTGTCCAACGAGCGCACCTTCTTCGCGGACGTGGCCCGGCGGGACCAGGTGGAGGCCGCCTTGCTCGCCCTGGTGGAGCGGGTCGCGTGGCGGGCGCGGTCGCGCGGGGTGCGGGCGCGCACGGTGGCGCTGAAGCTCCGCTACGCGGACTTCGACACGCTCACCCGCCAGCACGCCGTGCCGGCCACCCACGACGAACGTACGCTCTGGGCGGCGGTGCGGGAGCTGCTCGACAAGGCGTGGCGGCGCCCCAAGGCGGTGCGGCTCCTCGGCGTCCAGCTCTCCCGGCTCGTCGCTCCCGGTCCGCAGCTCTCCCTCCCCCTCCCCGAGGCGCGCCCCGCCCCAGGCGCGGCGCTGGACGCGGTGCGGGCCCGCTTCGGCTACGACGCGGTGCGACTGGGAACAGTGGCGCGTCGGAGGGAGGCGTGAGCGGCCGTCCTCCCCGAACGGCCCGGGTCAGGCGGGCGCGGGCTCCTCCGCCCCGTCAGGGAGGCGGCGGCGCGCGAGCAGGAGCCCCACCAGGCCCACCAGGCCCACCAGGGTCACTGCAGCACCCGGGCCCAGGCCGGCGGCGCGGAAGCGGTACTGCGCGGACGTCCCCGGCGGGGGAGCGGGCAACCAGGCCCCCTCCCCGGGCTCCACATCGGCCCACACCTGCCCGTCGGTCGAGACCTGCCAACCCGGGGCCCAGGCCACCGGCTCCGCCGGCACGTCGCCCTGCAGGTCGAGCTGCGCCGGACCGGTCCAGGCCGTCGGCCGGGGGCCGTCCAGGACCCGGAGCACCGGCACGTCCAGCGGCACCCCGGGCTGGGCCCGGACGGGTCGCACCCCGGCCACCCCCACGAGCGAGGCCGCCTCCTCGAAGCTCCACACCACGATGTAGTCCACGCCGAGTCCCCGAAGCGCCTCCACCCGGGCGGGCCAGGGGAGCCTCGCCACCTCCTGGACCACCCGGTCCACGCGCGCGCCGCGGAGCGCGTAGGCGCCGTAGAGGTCCGCGATGCCGAAACGGGCGCCCACGTTCGGGTAGAGGAGCGCGTGCGCCGTCCGGGAGAGGGGCTCCCCCTCGACGGCAGGCAGGGCCCGCCCCCGGATCACGTCCTCCACCCACACCCGCGGCAGCCCGGCGTCGCGCCAGTCGGCCAGGATGGCGCCTAGGGCCGGCGAGGGCGCGAAGGCCTCCTCGACCCGCTCCACCGGGAACTCCCGGCGATGGGCCACCCAGCCCTCGGCGGCGACCAACAGCGCCAGGACGGCGCCGGCGCGGCCCAGCCGGGTCACCCCCGCGGCCAGCAGCCACGCCCCGAACGGGACCGTGCCCAGCCACCACTTCTCGGGGTACTGCACGCTCCCCACCCCCGGGAGGGCGTGCACCAGCGGGTAGAACGGGGTGGTGTCGCCGAGGGACAGGAAGGCGAAGCCCAGCCCGAGGAGGGCCACCTCGAGGGCGCGGGGGGCGCGCAGGCCGAGCGTCCCCAGGGCCAGCGCGACGACCCCTGCGTAGAGGGAGGCGAGCCAGTGCGGGGACACGTCGGCGCGGAAGGTGTCGGGGACGACCACCCGGAGGAGGTCCGCCGGGTGGACCGAGAGCCGCGTGGCCTCGGCGTAGCCGAGCCCGCCGGCGCGGGTGGTCTCCGGGAGGAGGTGGAGGAAGGGAAGGACGGAGACGCCCGCGAGCAGCCCGGCCAGGACGAGGCCGAGGGCGACCTGGGCGAAGGCGCGGGCGCCCCCACGCAGGAGCGCGAGGCCCCCGGCGGCGAGCGCGGCCACGATCACGCCCTCCACGCTTCCTCCGAACCAGCAGGCCGCGGTGGCGACGGCGACGAGGGTCACGCCGTCGCGCGGCCGGCGGGCCATCCAGCTCACCCCGAGGAGGACGAAGGGGAGCCAGGTGTGCCCGGGGAGCTTGTCGGGCTTGGTGACGAGGCTCCACGTGGGCCCGGCGCCGATCCAGGCGAGCCCCGCCACGACCGGCGCCCACCCCCGGAAGCCTTCGGTCCGGAGCCAGGCCCACAGCCCCAGCGCGCCCACCAGGAGATGGGCCCAGAGGTAGACCGGGAAGGCCGCGAACCAGTCGACGGCGAGCGGCCAGGACGGGGGGTAGAAGCCCCCGGTCTGCGGGTTGGGGAGGGTGGGGGTGCCCCCCATGACGTAGGGGTCCCAGCCGCCATCCCAGGGGAGCCGGTAGAGCGTGGGGAAGTAGATGAGCAGGTCCCCGACCGCCAACGCCTGGCCCGGCAGCCACAAGGGGCCGACCATCCACGCGGCGAAGGTGCCCAACACCCACGCAACCGGCCCCAGGCGCTCCACCGCCGGGCTCATCGGGCGGCCACGAACAGGGAGTGGGGGACGAAGAAGCCCTCCCGCGCGCGCAGGTGCTCGGCGCGGCGGACCTCCCAGCCGGCGGCCCACAGCGCCTCGGACCACTCGTCGCGACTGCGGAAACGCACCGGCGCCGACGGCGTGAACCGGGTGGCGAGCGCCACGGCCTCCACCCCCCGGGAGACGAGGTGCTTCCAGCCCGGTTCGACGTCGTTCTCCTTCACAACCAGGAGCGGGGCGTCCACCGCCCGCAAGGCGCCGTCGGCGTCGGCGAGGTGGTGCAGCACATCGTAGTAGACCGCCGCGTCGGCGGCAGGGAGCGCGCCGGGGAGGGAGAGCACGCGGAACTCGGCCAGATCGCCGAACAGTGCGCGCGCGGTCGCGATGCGCCCGGGGTCCACGTCGACCCCCACCACCCGCCGCTCGGGCGCGTCCAGGGCCAAGAGCGCCGCGAACATGCCGAAGCCGCAGCCCAGATCGAGGATGGTCCCCTGCCGCGGCAGGCAGGCCGCGACGGCCTCGAAGGGGGTGCCGGTCCAGCGTTGCCAGACCCGGAGGCGCATGGCCGGACCGTAGCCGGCCGCACGGCGTCGGACCTCGCGGAAGGCGGCCTGCACGGGCTCCAGGCCTAACGCGGTAGACTGTGCCCGATGTCGCTCGTCGCCGAGGTGCGCTCGCAGGCCAAGGTCGCCTGGGTCACCCGAGGGTTGTGGACCCTCCCGCAGCTCGCGCGCGCCGTCCAGCTCCCGCATGCCTGGTACGTCCGGAAGGACGGCACCGCGCCCCTCCCGGTGGCGGCGTGCCAGTACGTCACCTACGAATGCCCCGAGGCCTGCGAGTTCTGCAACGTCACCCACGCGGTGGAGGCCTGGGCCCAACCGCTGGCCGAGGCCGACCAGGCCCGGCTCATCGAGAAGCTGGTGCCCCGCATCCCGGTCATGGCCATCGGGGGCGGCGAGCCGATGGCCCACCCCGGCATCCTGGAGCACTACGCGCGCATCAAGCGCCGCGGCGGCCGCATCTTCACCGTCACCTCGGCCACGACGCTCGGGGCCACCAAGGCACGCAAGCTCGCCGAGATCGGCCCGGACGTGGTGATGGTCAGCGTGCTCGGCGGGGAGGCGTCCCACGACCGGGCCATGGGCCGCCCGGGCGCCTGGCAGAAGACGGTGAGCGGGCTCCAGAACCTGCTCGACCACCGCGATCCCGCCCGCACCCGCGTGATCCTGAACTGCGCGGTCGGGCTGGACGGCGCGTCGCTCACCCCGGTCGTGGAGCTGGGCCGCCGCCTCGGCGTGGACGGCGTGCGCTTCACCTGGCTCTCGTTCCTGACCGAGTCGGAGCGGGCGCGAGAGCCCCGCGACATGACCTACCACGTGGTCGAGGACGAAACGCTTCAGGCCTTCGACCCCCGCCCGGCCCTGGCCGAGGCCCGCCGGATCGAGCAGGCGCACTTCGGCTTCGCGAGCTTCCACCCGCACCTGGACGAGGCCCAGCGGCTCGCCTGGTACGCGCCCGGCGGGGGGGTGGGACGTCGCTGCCACACGCTCTGGCACACGCTCTACCTGCGGCCCGACGGGGCGGTCGTCCCCTGCGGCCACCTCTTCGACGAGCCGGTGGGGAACGTGCTCGAGGACGACCTGGAGCGGCTGTGGAACCACCCGCGGCTGCGCGAGGAGCGGCGGGCGCAGTGGGCGGCCCCCTTCGAGATCTGCCGCCGCTGCTGCAAGGTCTGATGCGGCTCTCGGTCGTCGTCCCCGCCCTGGTGCGGACCGCGGAGCAGGCCGACGACCTGGCCCGCTGCCTCGCGGCGCTCCGCGCGGCGGACCCGCCGCCCCTGGAGATCGTGCTGGTGGACGACGGATCGCCAGCCGCCATCGAGGTGCCCGACGGGGTCCGGGTGCTGCGGAAGGCCAACGGCGGCCCCGCCTCCGCGCGCAACCACGGGGCGCAGGCCACCCGTGGCGAGGTCATCGTGTTCGTGGACGCCGACATCGTCGTCCCGCCCGACGTCTTCGCCCGGCTCGCCGCCGACTTCGCCGCCAACCCCGAGGCCGCCGCCGTCTGGGGCACGGTCAGCGTGGCCCACCCCCACACCGGCCTGGTCAGCCGGTACAAGAACCTGACCCACCGCCACTTCACGCTGAAGCAGGACGACCGCACGCGCCACCTCACCACCATGCTCGCGGCCGTCCGCCGGGACGTGTTCCTGCGGTCGGGCGGCTTCGACGAGCGCCTGACCACGGTCTCGGTCGAGGACGTGGAGTTCGGCCGCGACCTTTACGAGCGGGGCGACCTGGTGCTGCTCGACCGGCAGCTCGAGGCGGAGCACCGCCACCGGTTCACGCTCGGGCGGGCGCTCCGGAACGACTTCCACAAGGCGCGGCACCACGTCCGGGCCACGCTGGATCGCCGATCCCGCGGCGGCCCCTCGGTGGCCTTGGACGGTCCGGGAGAACGCCGCCAGCTGCACTACCTCGTCGGGGTGCCGCTGGGCGCCGGGGCGCTGCTCGCGCTCCTCGCCGGTCGCTGGCGGCTCTCGGCGGCGCTCACCGCCGCGCTCGCCTTCTGGGAGCGGGACCTCCTGCGCTTCCTCTCGCAGGCCCACGGGCCCGCTTTCGCGGCGGCGTGCCTCCCGCTGATGGTGGTCGAGCGCACCACCGTCGCGGCCGCCGTGGTCGTGGGCACGACCGACCACTGGGCCGGACGCGCCGCGGGACGGCTCAGCCGACGGGGTCGGCTCCCGTCCTCGGGCGCGTGACGGGCGCTCTCAGTCCACGCGGCGGTCGTTGCGGAACACGAGCGGCGCGTTGACGGTGGTCCCGCCGGCGCCGCCGGGGAACTGGAACCCTTCCACCACGTCCTTGACGCAGCTCTCGAGCACCGCGTTGTAGGTGGTGGCTTCGGGGATGGCGACGCTGGCGACGCTGCCGTCGCCCGCCACCACGAAGCTCACCATCATGCGGAGCTCGAGCTCGGGGTCGCCGGCGCGGGCTTCGTCGTAGCAGCCCGAGAGCTGCTCGGCGTGGTTGGGCATCGCGGCGGCGTAGATCCGTCGGGCCATCGGCCGGTCGGAGGCGCCGCGGTCGGCGGTGGCGCCCTGGGCGGTGGGCACAGCCACCGTGCAGAGCGCCACCGCCGTCAACGCGATGGAAGCGAAGCGAGAGTTGCGGGGGGGGTCCTGGGTCATGTCCCCCAGATCGGCGCAAGCCTCCCGGAGCATGAGGGGTCGGACGCGCAGGAGACGCCTTGAGGAATTCTTACGGCGCCCGGGTCGCGCCGTCCGACCGGCCCCCGCCGACGCGGCCGCATCCGAGGGATACACAGGCCTGCCCATGCGCGTCGCCGCCCTCGCCCTCCCCGGTACGGCCGGCTCCCCGGCCGAACGGGTCGCCTGGGCCGAGCGGGCGGCCGCGCGAGCGAGGGCTGGCGGCGCCGACCTGGTGGTGCTCCCCGAGGCCTACCTGCCCGGGTACCGCCACGCGCAGGCGGACGCGGAGGTCGAGGCGCGGGCGCTGGCGGGTCGCATCGGCGGCCACGTCGCCGTCGGCTTCCTCGAGGGCGACGGCTCCTGGCTCGGGCTCGCGACCCCGGACGGCGGGTGGACCCGGTACCGGAAGCGCCACCCGAGCCCGGACGAGGCCCGTCACTGGCGGGCGGGCACGACCCCGGTGGTGGTGCCGACCGCCCTGGGGAGGGTCGGGCTCCTGGTCTGCGCCGACCTCCTGGAGCCCGAGCGCTGGGCCGAGCTGCGCGGGGTCGACCTCATCGCCGTCGCTGCCGCCTGGCCCGACTACCGGGGGCGCCAGGGGCCTCCCCACCATCGCCTCGTGGCCGCCTGGCTGCGGCGGGTAGGGGTCCGCCACCGCGACGCGATGCTCGCGGCGGGGGCGCGCGCGACGGGGGCCACCGTGGCCTTCGCCGGCGCGGTGGGCCGGTGGCGGGGGAGCGAGGGCTTCGCGGGGGGCGGGGCGGTGTGGTGGCCCGACGGGACCAACGCCGGCGCCATCGCCGACGTACGCACCGCCACCCCCGGGCCCCCCCTCCGGCTCGACCCGGCCTGGCGGGGCTTCATGCGGGCGTACCGGACGGCGGCCGGCGTGGCATCCTGGACGCGATGATCCTGCTGGGCATCCACGACGGAACCCACGACGCCGGCGCCGCGCTGGTGGTGGACGGCGCGGTGCGCCTCGCGGTGAACGAGGAGCGGTTCAGCCGCCGCAAGGGCCAGGGCGGCTGGCCGGGTGCGTCGGTGGCCCGCTGCCTCGCCGAGGTGCCGCCCGAACGCGTGGACCGGGTGGTGTACGCCGGCTTCACCAACCCCAACCCGGTGCTTCGGGCCCTCCGCCCGCTGCAGCGACGCTTCCGCCTCGACGCCGGCTGGTTCTACGGGGACGAGCGCGGTCTGGGCCGCCTGGCCTCCGACTGGCTGCAGTTCGACTCCCCCTTCCCGCACCAACGCGCGGAGAGCGGGCTCGTGCGGCTCGGCACCCCGCTCCTCCGGGCGGTCCTCGCCCGCCACGCGCGCGGCGCGGGGCTGCGGGCCCCGGTCACCGTGCTCGATCACCACCTCTGTCACGCCGCCGGCGCCTTTGCCGGCGCCGGCTGGACCGACGCCCTGGTGCTCGTCGCCGACGGGGTGGGCGACGGGCTCGCGCTCACCGCCTGGAAGGCGGGCCCGGGTGGCCTGCACCGCCTGCTGGCGCTCCCCTACCCCCACTCCTACGGCCTGCTCTACGCGACGATGACCGGCTTCCTCGGCTTCCGCCCCTTCCGCCACGAGGGGAAGCTGGTGGGCCTGGCGGCGCTGGGCGACGCGGACGCGGTGGAGGTGCCCTGGCCCTTCGAGGGCCCCCCCGAGGCCCGTCGCTTCACCCAGCATTTCGGCGCCCGCCTGCGGCCCTGGCTCGACCGCTTCCGGGGGCAGCGGCGCGAGGACGTGGCCGCCTGGCTGCAGCGCGGCGTGGAGCGCGACCTCGTGGCGCTCGTGGACCACCTGCGCGCGCGCACCGGCCACACCCGCCTGGTCCTGGCCGGGGGCGTGTTCGCCAACGTGCGCCTCAACCAGGCGCTCGGGGCGCGCGTGGACGCCCTCGCCGTCCACCCGCACATGGGGGACGGCGGGCTGGCGGTGGGCGCCGCGCTCGCGCTGGCCGGCCCCACCGTCCCGCTCGACGACGCCTTCCTGGGACCGCGCTACCCGGACGCCGAACTCGAGGGCGCCCTGGACGGCTGCCGCGTGAGCCGTCCCCAGGACCTGGCCGGCGAGGTCGCCGACCGACTGAGCCGGGGGCAGATCGTGGCCCGCTTCGACGGCCGGTCCGAGTACGGTCCCCGGGCCCTGGGCAACCGCTCCATCCTGGCCTCGGCGGGCGATCCCAGCATGACCGACCGGCTGAACGTGGCGCTCTCCCGGTCCGACTTCATGCCCTTCGCGCCCCTCCTGCTGGAGGAGGACGCCGACGACTGGGTGGACGGGCTCGAGCCGCTGCGCGCAGCGGCGCGGTTCATGACCGTGACCGTGGGGGCGAAGCCGGCCCTGCGCGCGGCCTGCCCCGCGGCCGTCCACGTGGACGGCACCCTGCGCCCCCAGCTCGTGGACGCGCGCCGGACCCCCTGGCTGCACGCCACGCTGCGCGCCTACCGGGCCCGCACCGGGCGCCCCGCGCTCATCAACACGAGCTTCAACCTCCACGAGGAGCCGATCGTCGAGTCGCCCGCGGACGCGGTGCGCACCTTCCGGAGCGCCCGGATCAACGCCCTGGCGATCGGTCCCTTCCTGGCCACCGACGCGTGATCCCCGGGGGATCGGCTCAATCCTTCGGGGCCGACTACAAATCCCGTCCGGCGCGCCCGCGCGCGAACCGGTAGCCTGAGTGCAGCCGACCGTGCCCAAGCTCGCCCTGCTCTTCCCCCGCTTCCGCTACCCGTCGGGAGACTACCCGCTGGGGATCGCGCTGCTCGCCGCCTACGTACGCGAGCAGCTCGGGCTGGAGGTGGTCGTCTGCGACACCACCTTCGACCCCCGCCTCGAGCGCATCGCCGAGTTCCTCGACGCCGAGCAGCCCGATTTCGTCGGGGTGGGCATGTCCACGCTCATGCTCGGGGAGGGCCTGGCCGCCGCGCGCATGGCCCACGAGCGCGGCGCGTTCGTGTTCCTGGGGGGTCCTCACCCCACGGTGGACCCGGACGCGATGATCGCCCACCCCGCGGTGGACGCCGTGGTCCTGGGCGAAGGGGAGATCACCACCGTGGCGCTCTTGCGGGCGGTGATGGCGGGGGACCGGGGGGCGGTGGCCGGGGCGTGGCGCAAGCTGGACGGGGCGGTCGTGAAGGGGGACCCGCGCCCGGGGCTCCGCGACCTGGACACGCTCCCCCTGCCCGCCTGGGAGCTCGTGGACATGGACGCCTACCTGGCCGCCTGGGGGCAGCTCGACTGCTTCCGGCCGGGGCTGCGCGGCGTGAACCTGGTCGCCTCGCGCGGCTGCCCCTACGAGTGCAGCTTCTGCCAGCCGGTGCTGGACGCGATGTTCGGACGGAAGCTCCGGGCCCGCAGCCCCGGGTCCGTCGTGGGCGAGATCGTCGAGCTGCACCGCCGCTACGGCGTCGAAGGCTTCTGGTTCACGGACGACACCTTCACCACCAACCGGAAGTGGGTGACGGCGTTCTGCGACGCGCTCACGGCCACGGGGCTCGACCTCCAGTGGGGCTGCACCACGCGCGCCAACCTCATCGCCCCCGAGCTGATGCGGACCATGGCCCAGGCCGGGCTGCGCAAGGTGGGCATCGGCATGGAGAGCGCCACCGAGCGCATCCGCGAGGGGGTCTACAAGAAGGGCGTCACCGCGGACGCCATCGACCACACCGTACGCGTCGCCAAGGACCACGGGGTCCACACCCTGCTCTTCCTGATGCTGGGCGCCCCGGGCGAGACCCGGGCGGAGATGGTGCGCACCGTGGAGGCCGCCACCCGGCTCCCCGCCGACGAGGCGAGCTTCTCCCTCTTCGTGCCCATCCCGGGCACGGACCTCCACCGGGACATGGTGGAGCGCGGCTACGCGATGTCCACCGACTACACCGACTACGACTACTACGCGCGCCAGCCCTTCGAGCACGAGCTGTCCCGCCGCGAGCTCCGCATGCTGCAGCGGTGGGCCTACCTCCGCTTCTACAGCCACCCCTTCCGCTGGCGCTCGGTGGCGCGCAACGCCTCCACCCTGGAGGGCCTCAAGTCGCTCGGCCGCAAGCTCCTGCGCATCGTCCCGCACGGCATGGCCCCCGCCCTGGCCGAGGCGGACGTCCGCACGGCGGCGGCGGCGCGTATCGTCCGGGGGCGTCCGGGCGCCCGAACCCAGGCGGCCGACGCAGCCTGGGCCGCTTCCTGACGTTAGGCGGCGGGAATGCTCCTCCTGGTCGCGCTCGCCTCGGCGGCGGAGGTGGCGGTGGTCGACTTCGAGGCCTCCGGCACCACCTGGGTGAACGCGCGCCTCGCGACGGAAGGGGTGCGTGACGCGCTGCTGCGCTCCGGGCTCCTGGACCCCATCCCCGCCCGCGAGCTGGCCAGGCGGGTGGGCGCGGCGGATCCGGACGTACAGGCCGAAGCCCGCGAGCGCTTCGCCGAGGCCACCCGCCTGCGCGCCGACGGGGACCTCGCCGGGTGCGCCGAAACCGCGGCGCTCTCGGCCGAGCTGCACACCCGCGCGCGCAGCGAGCTCGCGCGGCGAGAGGAGCTCTCCGACGCGTGGTACCTCCAGGGCCTGTGCCTCACCGAGGCGGGCGCCACCACCGAAGCCTGGTTCGCCTTCGCCGAGGTGGCCCGGCTCCATCCCGGATACCTCTCGGAGCGCGCGTGGGACGTCAGCTCCGAGGTGATCCAGGGGCTCGCCTCGGCCCAGGCCGCCGCCGACGGGCAGGACGCCCGCCCCCGCTCCGCGGAGGACGTGGCCAGCATCGGCGGGCTGGTGGGCGAGGAGCTCGTGATCACCGGCCTGCTGGACCGCAAGGGGCGCCTCCAGCTCGCGCTTTGGGAGGCGGGAGAGCTTCGCTCCGAAGCGCAGGTCACCGTGCGCTTCCCCATCAACCGCGGCGACCCGGCCCTCGAGGTGCTGGTCCGCGACCTGGTCGGAGGGGCGGCGCTGGGCGAGGAGGCCCTCCCCGACGAGCCCGCGCCCGTCCCGGTGGCGCGCCCGGAGCCGCCGCGCGAGGCCGATGTCGAGCCGCGGAGGGAACAATCCGCGGCCGACGCGCGTCCGGTGGCGGAACGATGGTGGATCTGGGCCGGCGCGGCGGCGGTGGTGGGCGGCGGGGCAACCGCGGTCGCGCTGCTGTCCGGCGGCCCCGAGCCCACCGTCGTCACGGGACCGCCGACCTGGAGCATCCGGGTGGCGGCGGATTGACATCGGACCGCGGACTTCGTATCGATAGCGGTCTCACTCCCGGGGCGCTGCCGCCGCGCGGCTCCCCACCGAACCGGACCCCACATGCGCGTTGTTTGTGATAACTGCGGAGCTTCCTACAAGATTCCGGAGTCGAAGCTCACCAAGGAGGTCAACAAGGCCACCTGCAGGAAGTGTGGGCACGCGATCTACATCCGGAAGACCGCGCCCGCGCCCGCCGCTGCGGCGTCCCCCGTCGGGGCCGAAGAGCGCACGCTGATCACGTCGTCGGCGGACCTCGCCGCACGCTCCCGGGGGGGCGGCTTCGACGAGATGGCGCCGCGCCGGGCCGCGAATCCGGCGTCCCAGGAGGCCACCCTGCCGCGCGCCGAGGCGCAGGGCTACTCGGCGGACTCCGGGCACACGATCGTCCCGCCCGACCCGCCGCGGTCGCCACCCACGCTCAGCCCCGCCCCGAACCACTCCTTCGCGCCCGCGCCGCCGCTCGAGGACGCCCCGCCCCGCCTCGATCGCCCCACGCTGGCCACGCGCCCGCCCCCCGAGCCGCGCCACGCTCCGGAGCCGCCGCGCCCGGCCGCCCGTCAGGAGCGGTCCGAGCCGATCCGTCCCGCGCCCTCGCCCGCCGCGGAGCGGGAGCCGCCCCGGATGCCCACCATGGCGCCGGCGGCGCACGATCCGCGCGGCGACCTCACCTTCGCCATGCTGGCCTCCCTCCTGGGGGTGTTCGGCGTCCTCGTGTTGCTCGTCGCGCCCTTCACCGGCGGCTTCGCGTCCTATGTGTCCGGCGCCGGCGCGTTCTTCGCCCTGCTCGGCGCCTTCGCCACCGTCTTCGTGCTCATGACCGGCGGCCGAGGCACCCGGGCGGCCAGCCTCGCCATCTCGGTGGTGGGCGGCTTCCTGTTCGCCGCCGTCGGCGCGGGCGCGGCGGTGCTCTCGGGCACCCTGATCCCCGACCTGCTCACCCCGGGCTCCACCAGCACCGCGACGCCGCCGGTGGCGGTCGTCACGCCCCCGGCGCCCGAACCCGCAGCCGCGCCTCCCCCGGTCGAGGCTCCCCCCGCCGCCGAGCCCCCGCCCCCGGTCGAGGCGACGCCAGCCGTGGCGGCCGTCACGGAGCCCCCGCCCGCGCCCGAGCCGGTCAAGGCGGACCCGCCGAAGAGCGAGCCGAAGTCCACCACCACGTCGACGAAGTCGACCGGCAGCACCTCCCGCTCGTCCTCCACGCCGTCTTCGAGCTCGAGCTCTTCGAGCTCGACCTCGGAGCGCATCACCCCGAGCGCGTCCACCTCCAGCTCGTCGCCCACGACCAGCAGCACGTCGACGAGCAGCACCACCAAGACGGCCACCTCCTCGACCCCGGCGACCACGACGTCGAGCTCCTCGTCCAGCACCGCGGCGGCCACCTCGGTCTCGCCGACGGTCATCGACACGATGATGCGTTCGAACAAGTCGGTGAAGAACTGCTTCATCACCGAGAAGAACGAGTCGGGCAGCCTGCCCACCGGGGTGCGGGTCAAGTTCACCATCCAGCCCAGCGGGAAGGTGAGCTCCGCCAGCATCCCGAGCGGCGACTACAAGGAAACCGCCTTCGACAGCTGCCTCTCGGGCGCAGTGAAGTCGATCAGCTTCCCGCCTTTCGAAGGCGACGCGGTCACGCTGACCTACCCGTTCCGGCTGTAGTCTCCGAGGGGAGGCCCCCCCTGCAGGTCCTCCTTGCGCTTCCCGGCGGGACGGGGCAATAGGCCGGCCCCCGGGAGCACCCGTGTCCGTCCGCAACATCGCCATCATCGCCCACGTCGACCACGGCAAGACCACCCTGGTGGACGGCCTGCTGAAGCAGGCGGGCACCTGGCGCGCGAACGAGGCGGTGGTGGACCGGGTCATGGACTCGATGGACCTGGAGCGCGAGCGCGGGATCACCATCATGGCCAAGGTGGCCTCGGTCACCTACCAGGGCGTGAAGATCAACATCATGGACACCCCGGGCCACGCCGACTTCGGCGGCGAGGTCGAGCGGATGCTCAAGATGGTGGACGGCGCCATGCTCCTGGTGGACGCGTCGGAAGGTCCGCTCCCGCAGACCCGCTTCGTCCTCCGCAAGGCGCTCGAAGGCGGCCTCACGGTGATGGTCTGCATCAACAAGATCGACCGCCCCGACGCGCGCATCGCCGAGGTGGTGAACGAGATCTACGACCTGTTCATCGACCTGGGCGCCGACGACGCGCAGATCGACTTCCCCATCCTCTACGCCTGCGCACGCGAGGGGTACTGCAACACCACCCCCGAAGCGCGCGGCGGTGACCTGCGCCCGATGTTCGACACCATCGTGCAGCGCATCCCGCCCCCGCCGGGCGCGGACGACGCTCCGCTCCAGATGCTCATCACCCAGCTCGACTACGACAGCTACGTGGGCCGGCTGGCGATCGGCCGCCTGTTCAACGGCGTCCTGCGCGAGAAGACCGACTACATCCTCTCCGGGGCCGAGAGCAACCGGAAGGTCCGGGTGAACCAGCTCTACACCTTCGACGGGCTCAAGCGCGTGCCGGCCTCGGAGGTGCGCGCGGGCGACTGCTGCGCCATCGCCGGCATCGCCGAGATCACCATCGGCGACACCATCACCCTGGTGGACAACCCCCAGCCGCTCCCGCGGCTGAAGGTGGACGAGCCCACCATCGGAATGACCTTCTCGGCGAACAACTCGCCCTTCTCCGGCAAGGAGGGGAAGTACGTCACGGCGCGGCAGATCCGGGAGCGCCTCGACCAGGAGATGCTCCGCAACGTCGCGCTGAAGATGGAGGACACCGGCTCCGCCGAGACGATGCGGGTGTACGGGCGCGGCGAGCTCCAGCTCGCCATCCTCATCGAGCAGATGCGGCGCGAGGGCTACGAGATGTCGGTCTCCAAGCCCGAGGTGCGCATCGTCGAGAAGGACGGGAAGAAGCACGAGCCCTACGAGGTGGCCCAGCTGGACTTCCCCGAGACCTTCATGGGCGTGATCACCCAGAAGATGGCGCTCCGCAAGGGGCGCATGGTGGAGATGAAGATCGACGGCTCCGGTCGCGTCCGCCTCTACTTCCGCGTCCCCTCGCGCGGCCTCATCGGGTTCCGCGGCGAGTTCCTCAACGACACCCGCGGCATGGGCCTCCTGAACACGCTCTTCGACGGCTACGACGAGCACGCCGGGTTCATCCAGTCCCGCGTGAACGGCTCGCTCGTCTCGGACCGCAAGGGCGCCGCCACCACCTACGCCATCTTCCACCTCCAACCGCGGGGGCACCTGTTCATCGGGCCGCAGACCGAGGTGTACGAGGGCATGATCGTGGGGGAGAACGCGCGCGAGAACGACATCAACGTCAACATCTGCCGCGAGAAGCACCTCACCAACGTCCGGGCCTCGGGCGCGGACGAGAAGCTGATCCTCACCCCGCCCATCCAGATCACCCTGGAGAAGGCGATCGAGTACATCTCGGACGACGAGCTGGTCGAGGTCACCCCGCAGAGCATCCGCCTCCGCAAGAAGATGCTCGCGGCCAACCAGCGCAGCATCATCCGGACCGAGCGCAAGACGGACGACGACGAGTAGCGTCGGGTATCCTCAGAGCCCGATGGCACCCTCACCGGCCGAGCCCCGACGCCTCCGCGGGTGGCTGGGAGAGACCTTCGTGGTCGAGCACGTCCCGGCCAGCACGCCCAAGGCCACGGCCGTCGTGATCCTGCCCTCGTTGGGCTACGAGGACACCTGCGCCTACCGCCCGCTGCGCACCCTCGCCGACGCGCTCGCCGCCCAGGGGCACCCGGTGGTCCGGCTCGACTGGCCCGGCCTGGGGGACAGCGGAGGCGACGACGCGACGGACGAGCTGGTCCCCAAGATGTGCGCGGCCGCGGCCGAGGTCGCGGCCAGCCTGCGCGCGCGCGGAGCGTCCGTGGTGACGGCGGTGGCGCTTCGGACGGGAGGGCTCCTCGCGCTCGCCTCCGGCGCCTTCGACGAGCTGGTCCTCTGGGCCCCGCCCGCCAGCGGCAAGGCCGCGATGCGCGAGGAGCGGGCCTTCCACAAGATGGCGGAGCGCTACTTCGGCGAGCCCCCCGGCGGCGTCCCCGCGCTCCCCGCGGGGGACGTCGAGGCGGGCGGCTTCCGGTACCGGGCCGAGACGGTGGCGGCGATCGAGCGGCTCAAGGCCGAGGAGCTCGCCGTGGCCCACCCGGTGCGCCGCGCGCTGCTGCTCGCGCGCGACGGCGGCGAGCCGCCCGCCGCGCTGCTCGCCGCCCTGCGCGCCTCCGGCGCGCAGGTGCAGGTCGGCCCGGCCGAAGGCCTGGCCGACCTGCTCGAGGACCCCTACCAGTCCACGCTGGCGCCCGGGGTGCGCGACGCGGTGGTGGGCTTCTTCCGCGACGCGCCGGCCGGAGCGCCGCTGGCGCCCACGCAGGCGCGCCCCACCCATCCGCTTCCGGACGGAGGGCGGGAGCAGGTCTGGGTCGAGGCGGGCGACTCCGGCGAGCTCTCGGGCATCGTCACCGAGCCGGCCGGGGGCGCGCGTCCGGGCGCGGAGTGGACCGTGTTCTTCAACGCCGGTGGCGTCCGCCGGGCCGGGCCCAACCGCCTCTGGACCCGGGCCGCCCGCGCGCT
>Ga0172372_10002344_pt1 | contig 28883 bp, 25 predicted proteins | sample LakKiv5m_2_FD_114544 | JGI IMG/M metagenome (GOLD analysis project Ga0172372, IMG submission 114544) | Freshwater microbial communities from Kabuno Bay, South-Kivu, Congo - kab_092012_9.5m | ecosystem: Environmental > Aquatic > Freshwater > Lake | place: Democratic Republic of the Congo...
CGCAAAGTTGCTTTAGCAATTCGAGGTCTTCTGCTTTGCTTCCGGTATAAGTCGCCAGATTTTGAGGGGTGGCATCATCGCCGAACTGGAAGTGGACTGTGCATAAAGAAAGTAAGTGATTTGTTCGCTCGATCAGCTCTGGAAAGGCAGCAAAACGTTCTTGTAATTCCGTGTAGGGAATGAATTTCTCCTCTTCATCGGCTTGCTCTTCTTTCGGCAGTTTTGAAAGGAGCACGTTTTTGTCAATGGCCCTCAATAATCGGTGTGCGTTGAAATCCTTTTTGTTGCGGAAGGTCATGTGTTCCAGAGCGATTATCCGATCAAAAGGAACCTTTTGTTGCTGTACTGTCAGCCGTGAAAGTTGCTTGCTGTTCACCCCAATCCACTCGTTTTCCTTTAGTGATGCCGGCTCTTTGCCCCAGGGATAGATCACGATGCAATTTCCCAGATGTGGTGCTCTTTCAGGAAAATCTTCTTCCTTGTGTAGCTGTTGCGACAGAAAACGGTTGGCTTCATGCAGTCCGCGGTTGTTTCGCGCTAGGATTACGTAACAGCACCCCATGCCATTTCGGATATCAATTCCAATGATTGGTTTGATTCCATTTTTTTGTGCTTCACGCACATAGTCCAGCGTGGAAGAAGTGGCGTTGATGTCGCAAAGTACGGCATGGACATAGTTTTCCTGTTTCGTCCATCGAACGATTTCCTCGGGAGATACGAGGCCATAGCGGAGGCTGAAGTGGGATTTGAGGAACATATTGTTTTTGATCGTGTGTATTTAGCAAGTCAGTTCGAGTGGCAGCCACCTATTCTCGATACACGCTGCGCGCACTCGAACAGACGGTGGCTGTTGTATCGAGAACTGTCTTGCTTTTAAATCCGTCTATTCGCCAACAACGGCGGCGGTTCTCCGCTAAACGGGTTCCATCTCCCGATGGTGCGTGCTTCCATTCCAATGGCTCGGATTACTGCGCGGTCTCCGAAGCGCTGGCGGATCTTGTCCAGAGCGTTGTAGAGTTCCGAATAGCGTGTTCCGTCGTCAAAAAGGCTCAATTGATGATTTCCAGAGACCAGTGAACTGTAGCGTACGCCAATCAATCGTACCAACATACGACGATTGTAAAGCCGGTCGAAGAGTTCGGAAACGATCGGCATCAGTTCGTGATCGGCAGCGGTGTAGGGAATGTGTTTTTGGAGTGTTTGTGTCTGGAAATCGGAGTAGCGAATCTTTACGGTGATGCAAGCGGTGAGTTTATTTCCTCGGCGTAGCTGGAAAGCTAAGTTCTCGGCCATAGCAGCCATGATTCCTTTGAGTTTCTGCACATCGATCGTGTCGTGGTCGAAGGTGCGTTCGGTGGAAATAGACTTCCGCTCGTTGTATTGCTCTACCGGTGAGTTATCGATTCCCTGCGCTTTTTTCCAGATGCCAATACCGTTTTGTCCGAGGGCACTTTCCATCATTTCGATGGGCATTTCCTGGATTGTCTGGATTTTTCTAACGCCGAGGCTACAGAGGGTTTGGTAGGTTTTGAGTCCGACCATCGGGATCTTTTGTACCGACAAGGGACCAAGAAAACCTTTTTCCGTTCCGTAATCGATTCTCAACTGGTTGTTGGGTTTTGCCTCGCCGGTGGCAATCTTCGATACGGTCTTGTTTTGAGACAGTCCGAAAGAGATGGGCAATCCCGTTTCCCGCATGATCCGTTGGCGCAATTCCGAGGCATATTTCAGTGTGCCGAAAAATTTATCCATGCCTGAAAGATCCAGGTAGAACTCATCGATCGACGATTTTTCATAGAGGGGAGCCTCCTCGCGAATGATGTCGGTCACCATTTTCGAATAATTGCTGTAGGTTGCCGAATTCCCTTTGATGATGATGGCTTCCGGACAGCGTTCTTTTGCCATTTTCATCGGCATGGCAGAGTGGATCCCGAATTTTCGGGCTTCGTAACTGCACGACGCCACCACCCCGCGGTCACTTGTGCCGCCGATCAGGATTGGTTTACCTAAAAGTCTGCTATCGAGCAGGCGTTCGCACGACACGAAAAACGTATCGAGGTCCATGTGTACTATTGAGCGCAAAGCGGCCATAATGAATGTGTTTTAAATTCAGTTTTGGCTGCATATCGTATTTGGAGCAAGGAGCAAGGCTTGCAGTGAGTCTATCGAACTGAACAAGGACTTTGATCGGTTGAATTGGTTCTATTTCAGTTGTTTTCGGACTGAGCTTATTTTTCGTTCGATTTCAGTGTCGAAGGATTCGCTCAGTGTCATCCCTCGATACATTCCGACGCTTCGCTCTGGAATACTCGGTCTGACTAGGCGTTGTCTTTACTCATTTCGGCCTTGTCCTATTCCAGTTGAGGTCTCGATCCAATGGTCTTGAGCAAGGTCATTTGTTTGATGGCGATTTGATTCAGTTTGATCAGTCGCTCAGATTGTTTTATGTTTTCGTTGATCAGTAGTGCGTTGATGTTTTCGAGATTAGAAAGACAGATCAGTTCATTAAGATGTGCATGATCTCTGATGTTTCCTTTTGATTCAGGATATTCTTCTCGCCATTCTTTGGCGGTCTTTCCAAATAAAGCAACATTTAATACATCTGCTTCGTTGGCATAAATGATTGAAGTCTGTTTTTTGCTGATTGATTTCGGGATGAGACGTTCTTTGATCGCATCTGTATGGATGAGGTAATTGATTTTAGCAAGTTCCCGTTTAGCTGACCATCCAAGTTGTTGGTGTTCTTTTTCTTTAAGTCGCTGGAATTCTTTTAGCAGATAGAGTTTAAATTTTGGTGATACCCAAGACGCAAATTCAAACGCAATGTCTTTGTGTGCGTAGGTTCCTCCATATCTTCCTGCTTTTGCAATAATACCGGTTGAATTTGTTTTTTCAACCCATTGCTTTACAGATAGAACAAATCTATTGAGCCCAGCTTGATTTTTAATTCCCTCGAATTCGGGGGAATTAAAATCAGGGTTATACAACTCTTCCCATATTCCTAAAAATTCAATCGTATTTTTGTTTCGAAGCCATTTTTCAATTAAGGCTGTTCCATTATCAATGGGTTTTACCATATCCGTCAATGAAATGTAATCTTCATTGTTCTCTTTTAGTATGGTTACTGAAGTATTTTCTACGGTTATTGTTGACATAAAATTCTGTTTTAATTCATTGAATATTAATTTCTAAACCTATCGAATTCGATAGGTTTAAAGTTTGGGTTGTATAATGTTTCCCAAACACCAAGATATTCGACTGTATTTCTATTTCGCATCCAATTACTGATGACAATAAAAGGATCACTTGTTTTGAATTTTGCAATATCAGTTAGAGAAATATAGTATTCTTGCTGAATTTTTAAAATAGAAATAGCTGTTTCTTTTACGTTGATCGTTGCCATAGGATTCTGGTTTAGTTATTTTTCAAGATTTTAAAGTGGTCGAATTTCGACCACTTTAAAAAAGGGATTATTTATAATCTCCCATGTTCCGATAAATTCAAGTGTAAAGCGTGTTCTGATCCAGTTTTTGATAATATCTGCAGCTCTGCTTTCTCCGCTCTTGGCATTAGCCATATCCGTCAACGAAATGTAATCTTCATTGTGTTCTTTTAGGATGGTTACTGAAGTGTTTTCTACGTTTATTGTTGCCATAAAAGTCTTATTAATTGATTGTTTACAAGAGTCTATCTTGCCTGTCTATTACTTCTCCAAAAGTAAGTCGTTAAAACCAAAAAGACAAATAAATAATCAATAAAAGATTAAAAAATAATCACTATTTTTCAACAAAGAAAAGTAGGGATGATCGTACGTTTTTTACGGTGTTTGAACTAAAATTTTTAGGAATTGGCTGCGCTCACCAGAGCCTCGATGTCGAACTTCTTCATTTGCATAAACGCATACATCGTTTTGGGCGCTTTTGCAGGATCACTCATTAAACTTCCAAGAATCGAAGGAACAACCTGCCACGAGAAACCAAACTTGTCTGTTATCCAGCCACATCGGCCTTCTATACCGCAACATTTTTCCATCTTTCTTGTTTGAAAGATATGCGACCTCCAATCAGTATCGTATGGTTCAAAAGAGATCTGCGTTTCACGGATCATGAGCCGCTTTTCGAGGCGCAAAAACTTGGATTTCCTGTTCTGCTGCTCTATTGTTTTGAACCGTCTGTCATGGCGTATGACGACAGCGATGTGCGCCACTGGCGTTTTGTTCATGAATCGCTTCAGGATATGCAACAGAAGCTTTCCGGAATTGGAACACAACTGTATGTCTTTCATAACGAGGTTGAAACCGTTTTTGAGGCAATCAACGAACGGTACGAAGTGAAGCGTCTGTTCTCTCATCAGGAGATTGGAAACCGGCTCACTTTTGACAGAGATTTATGGGTGAAAGCGTTTTGTGAAAAAGAACAGTGGACTTGGAAGGAAAGCCGAACCAATGGCATCATCCGAAAATTAAAGGACCGTTCGAATTGGGACAAACGCTGGAAAGAAACCATGATGACGTTTCCGGAATTGGTAGACGAAGCGTTTCGTAATTACGTGAAATTAGACGCCGATCTTTATGAGCAACTCAAAGGACCTGCAATACCAACCGAAATTACAACGCGAAATAAAAATTTTCAGGAAGGCGGGGAAACGCTTGCCTGGCGCTACCTCGATAGTTTTCTCAAGGAACGCTATACGAATTACAGCAAGCACATTTCCAAGCCGGAATTGAGCCGTAAAGGATGCAGCCGGCTCTCGCCCTATCTGGCGTATGGAAACATCAGCATGCGTATGGTTTATCGCTATACCATTCAGCATTACGAAAAAGCTCAAAACAAACGGGCGCTCTCGAATTTCATATCGCGTCTGCACTGGCACTGCCACTTTATACAGAAGTTCGAGGATGAATGCCGCATGGAGTTTGAAAATGTCAATCGGGCGTATGATCAATTGGTCAAACCGCGGAATGAAGATCATATCAAAGCCTGGCAGAAAGGGAGAACAGGTGTTCCAATCGTGGATGCATGCATTCGCTGTGTAGTCCAAACGGGTTACCTGAATTTCAGAATGCGGGCCATGGTGGTGTCCTTCTTTGTCTACAACCTCTGGCAGGACTGGCGCGAACTGCATTTTCTTGCGCGACAATTCCTCGATTACGAACCGGGAATTCACTACCCGCAGCTCCAGATGCAATCCGGCGTTACAGGAATCAATACAATCCGAATCTACAACCCGATCAAAAATTCAGAAGACCATGATCCGGAGGGTATTTTTATCCGAAAATGGTTGCCGGAATTGGCCCAGATTCCCAATCATCTCATCCACGAGCCTTGGAAGTTAAGTGCTATCGAACAGGAATTCTATCAATGTCACATCGGGACGGATTATCCTGCGCCCATTGTTGATCTGGAGCAATCGAGAAAACAGGCGAGCGATATCGTTTACCAGTTCAGGAAAGATGCTTTTGTAAAAGAAGAAGGCAAACGTATTTTGAGTAAGCACGTGAGTCGACCGGGAAGCGGTAGAAGAAATAAAAAGAAATCAGATGAAGGGAGTAAAAAAGCAACATCTGCCTGAAAAGATCTGCCTCGGATGCAATCGTCCCTTCACCTGGCGTAAAAAATGGGAAAAAGTTTGGGACGAGGTCAAGTATTGCAGCGACCGTTGTCGTTCTGATCAAAAAGGAAAGCAGCATGGAAAGGGAAACTGACATTCTGCGTTTGATTCTTGGTGATCAGTTGAACTGCCAGCATTCGTGGTTCAACGAAGTGCGTCCGGAGGTGACGTATGTGTTGATGGAAATTCGTTCCGAAACCGACTACGTACAACACCACATCCAGAAAGTGGCCGGTTTTTTCGCTGCGATGAGGGAATTCGCGAAATACCTTACCGAGCGAGGCCATCGAGTGATTTATTTCCAACTGGATGATCCGCAGAATCTGCAATCGTTTACGTTGAACTGCAGTAAATTGATCGAACGGCTGAATCCGCGACAATTTGAATACCAGCTACCGGATGAATACCGTGTGGATCAGGAGTTGAAAGATTTTTCGAAAACACTTTCCATTCCAACGGTTGTGTGCGATTCAGAACATTTTTTCACGACAAGAGTAACCTTCTCGGAATTTTTCAAGGGGAAGAAAACGTACCTGATGGAGAGTTTTTATCGCCGTATGCGCAAAGCACACGATGTGCTCATGGAAGGCGATCAACCATTCACCGGACAATGGAATTATGACCATGAAAACCGGAAAAAATTACCGAAAAATCATGTGGTCACACCGCCGCTTCTTTTCAGGAACGATGTGAGTGAGATCGTTGAAATAATTCAACAAAATGGAGTAAAAACCATTGGTTCTATTGATCCGAAAGCATTCATTTGGCCAACAAACAGGAAACAATCTCTTGAACTACTCACGTTTTTTGTAGAGGAATGCCTGCCCTTATTCGGGACCTTTGAAGATGCCATGACCGCCCACTCGTGGTCGGTGTATCATTCCCGTTTGTCCTTTGCATTGAACGTCAAAATACTATCTCCTCGTGAGGTGATTGAAAAAGCCATTGAGGCATGGAGGAAAGATCCGAATAACATTTCCTACAATCAATTGGAAGGTTTCGTGCGACAGATCATCGGTTGGCGTGAATTTATGCGGGGGGTGTATTGGAGTCACATGCCTGATTTTGCTCAACTGAACTTTTTCCAGCACGATCGAAAACTGCCAAAATGGTTCTGGACAGGTGAGACAAAAATGAATTGCCTCAAACATGCAATCGGTCAATCCCTGGAAAAGGCATATGCACACCACATTCAGCGGTTGATGGTCACCGGTAATTTCATGTTGCTTGCAGGTATCGATCCGGATGAGGTGGATCAATGGTATCTGGGAATTTACATCGATGCGCTTGATTGGGTAGAAGTGACCAATACCAGAGGGATGAGTCAGTTCGCCGATGGAGGAATCGTAGGGACGAAGCCTTACGTCAGTTCGGCGGCATATATTGACAAAATGAGCGACTACTGTTCAGGTTGTTTTTATTCGAAATCGGCAAAAACCGGAGAAAAATCTTGCCCGTTCAATGCTCTTTACTGGCATTTCTATCACCGCCACGAATCGAAACTTGGAAAAAATCCACGCATTGGCATGATGTACAATGTCTGGAGAAAAATGGATGACGAACATCGAACGGCCATACTTGAACAAGCAGAACATTATCTGCAAAATATCGACGAGTTATGACAAAACGCACACTAATCTGGTTCAAAACAGATCTCCGGTTGACGGACAATGAGACTGTAATGCATGCCATCGCATCTTCAGATGAGGTGATTCCGTTCTATTGCCTTGATGAGCGACTGCTCGTACGAAACGATTTTGGTTTTAGGAGAATCGGTAGTTTCAGAATGAAGTTTTTACTTGAGTCCATCGCAGATCTGGACAAGTCGTTGAGAGAAAGAGGTTCCGGGTTGATCTTTCGGATAGGTAAGCCGGAGCAAGTCATTCCGAAACTCGTTCGTGAATTTGGCATTCAAAAGGTGTGCAGCAAGAAGGAAGTAGCTACCGAAGAGAAGGAAATCGTTTCGAAGCTTGAAAAAGCACTTTGGGAACAGAAATGTGTCCTGGAGGAATTCAGTACCAGTACGCTTTACCATGCGGTCGATCTTCCATTCGGCATAAAGGATATTCCGGATGTGTTTACAGCCTTTCGAAAGAGGATAGAGAAAGAAACTAAAATTCGCGATGTTTTTGATACTCCCGCAGCAATTAACAGTCCGGCGATACCAGTTCTTGTCATGCCTTCTTTGAATGATCTCGGTTTAGCAGATATTTCTGCAGATGATCGTGCGACATTGAGATTTGAAGGTGGCGAAACGGCTGCTCAAAAAAGACTGGAACACTACTTTTTCAAAACGCAATCACTTTCCAATTACAAAGAAACCCGTAATGGGTTGATCGGTGCAGATTACTCCAGTAAATTTTCCCCTTGGTTGGCCCAGGGTTGTATTTCGCCTCGTTGGATTTATCATCAGGTCGAGGAATACGAACAAATGTTTGGTGCCAATGAATCTACGTATTGGTTGGTGTTTGAATTGCTTTGGCGCGACTATTTCCGCTTTATGATGAAAAAGCACGGCTCGAAGATCTTCTTTAAAAATGGGTTCAATGGGTATCAAATAACTTCATCCGACACAAACAAGGTACTCCTCGATAAATGGATTCATGGAGAAACTAGTGACGATTTTGTGGACGCCAACATGCGTGAATTAAAGTTTACCGGTTTCATGAGCAACCGTGGACGACAGAATGTAGCCTCCTATCTTATAGACCAACTGAAGCTTGACTGGCGTTTGGGCGCAGCTTATTTCGAAGAACAACTGATCGATTACGATGTGTCCAGCAATTGGGGGAATTGGGCGTATCTGGCAGGAGTAGGGAATGATCCTCGCGGGAAAAGAGTTTTTGATACGCAGAAACAAGCACAACAATATGATCCGAAAGGAGAGTATCGAAAATTATGGAGTTCCGATTCTGATGAGAGATTAGAAAAGGAGAAATTAAAACTGAAGCAATGAAACAATCATTTGAACATTTGAACATTTGAACATTTGAACATTTGAACATTTGAACATTTGAACATTTGAACATTTGAACATTTGAACATCAATCATATTAACCAATCTTCGAATTATCGAATCATCAAATTATCAAATCATCGAATTATCAAATCATCGAATTATGAAATCATCAAATCACGATAACTACTGCCACTACAGCGATCTGCCTTCTCCATCAGCATATATGTCGGTTAAAGAGGAACAGAAAGATACTCGGAGGAAACTAAAACCAGAAGATGTAGATCGTATCATTGAAATGGCTTGGGAGGACCGAACGCCGTTTGATGCGATCGAAAAGCAATTCGAATTGAAAGAAGCGGATGTCAAAGACTTAATGAAACGTGAATTGAAATTCAGTTCTTACAAGCGCTGGAGGGAACGCGTAGAAAATTGTCAGACCAAGCACGCAAAAAAACGCACAAAGGATATCTCACGATTTAAATGTTCAAGACAACGATCTATATCGGGAAATAAGATCAGTAAACGATGAATCAACCGATTTTAAGTGACGACATGCCGCCATCAACGTGGATGACTTGACCGGTGATCCAACTTGATTTGTCAGACAAAAGAAAACAGGCTGCCTCGGCTTGATCATCCGGAGTTCCGATCCGCTTCATCGGATGCCGTTGACCGCTTGCTTCTATTTTTTCGGGGCTACTCAATAACTTTTCGGCGAGTGGCGTATTGGTCAGCGAAGGAGCGAGTGTATTCACGCGTATGTTTGGTGCGAATTCAGCTGCCAGTGAGCGCGTCAGGCCTTCGATAGCTCCCTTGCTTATGGCAACCTGAGCGTGAAATGGAAAGCCCGTTTGGACGGCAACTGTTGAAAAGAAAACCACGGAGCCTTTACCTGAAGCTTTGAGCTTTGGCAAAATCGATTTCAAGATTTTCACTGCACCCAATACTTGAAGCTGGAAATCTTCCAGAATGGCCTCCTCACCAATTCGGTGAAATGGCTTCAGATCTATCGCTCCCGGACAATACACAAAACCATCCAGTGTTTCGGGAAGAAAACTGAAATCAGTTTGTTCTGATCGGACATCAAGATAATGGTAGTTCGAATCTGATGACAGTGCATCGTTCTTGAAATACGTGGAGTAAACTTTATTTCCTTGTGAATTCAATTTTTGATGAATCGCCCTGCCAATTCCATTAGATGCTCCTATGATCAGATAATTTGCCATGATGTTTTTCTTTGTCAACAGGTTAATTCCTTAAATGTTCGATAATTGGGGTCTGGATTTTAGATATTTACTATTTTTAGTTCAATGAAAAAGCTATTGACCACACTACTCTTTGCGGTATCGTTCTGCGTGATTCAGGCGCAAACAGCCATAATTCAGGAACCCCAATTAATTGCACCTTCCTATCGCGTTTATTTATCAGAAACAGGCAGCGACACGAATGCAGGAGATAGTTTGGCTCCGTTGGCCACGTTCAGCGCTGCTTTGGATAAATTGAATACGCTTTCTGGGAGTCAAACGGGCGACATTTATGGCGAAGTCGTGTTCTACTCAGGAACCTATGCCCAGCAGATCAATCAACCTTACAATAAATACCTGATCGGTGCAAAACGCATGAATGTCAGTGTTAGGGGAAAAGGAGCTGTGTTACTCGATGGTACTGGGATTACCGTCAACCCCGGAAGTGGCATGATCTATCTATTGGGAAGCAATATCTACGTAAAGAATTTAGCGATCAATTACAGCACAGACAATGGTGTTCGCTTCGGCTACAATTACAGCGGTATCGTTGTCAATTCGCATGACATCTGGATCGACAGTGTGGAGGTCGCTCAAACGGCAGGACATGGAATTCTAGTCGGTATAGGCGCCTTGAATGCCAATGGTTCATCCACTCTGATTCCACGTGCCAAGCGCTTCAAGATCACGAATTGCCATGTGCACGATGCGGTGAATTACAATACAGCTCAATCTCAATGGGGTTCTGCCGTGAAATTCTGGAATACGAGTCACAATCTTGCTTTGAACAATCATGTGCACGACAATTCAGGTGAAGGGATCGATTTTGACTTTTGTGATACCGCAGAGGTTCGTGAGAATCTGCTTCATGACAATTATGCGAATGTCTACCTCGACAAGATGCAATACGCTTACATTCACCGAAATTACATCTATAATGAGACTAAAGTGGTTTCGGGAATTTTAATGGGATTGGAAGCATTTACAGCTTTTGTCACTGATCATTACATGAAGGATATCTATGTGGAGAACAACGTTATTTTGAACACGATGGGCATCAACATCTGGCAAGGTGCTTACAGTGCGATTCAAAACGGTTATTTTACTAACATCCAAATAAGACACAATACGGTCATTGGGAAGCAATTAGCCAACGGTGCACAAGTGAGTTTCTCTTACAATACTTTTCTCGGTCAACCCGTTGCGAATGTTCTGTTTGCGAATATTAGTATTGATCGAAACATCATCACAGCGCATGTGGATAGTTTGAATAACGGGAATCTCATCAGTACACCGCTGGATCCTCAACCCGGTTTGACAAATGGATATAACTTGTTCAACATGAATCCCGGGTTTGCTTACAATTCAACAACAGATCAGATTCGTAGTTCTATTCCTGTTTATCTCGCTCCTGTATCGGCATTGGATCAACTCACTCCGAATTCGACTTATTATCCTGATCTGGTCATGAGTGCAAGCAATTCAATCGGCTTGATGGAAGATTTTCATGGTTTACCAAGAAATACGGTTTCTACGAATGTCGGTGCTGTTGAGTTGAATGAAGGGTTGGGAATTGAACAACATGATATTAACGGTTCTTTTCTCTCACCAAATCCAAGTCAGGATGGATTTTCAGTTGTTACTGCGGATCAGATGGATTTCGTACTCGTTTTAACGGATGTACTAGGCAAGGAACAATTCGTCATTCAATCCTACCATGGAGAGTTTATTAGTACGCGTTCATTGAAGCCTGGAAAGTATTTCGTTTCTTTTAGTTCCTCAAATGGTAACCGCACAGTTCTTCCACTTGTAGTTTTGTGATCTTCGACCAAAAAACCAATGCATTTTATCAGAAGGCTAATCTATGATCCAATACAATCCGGACACATCCCTGCAATCGTGAGCTGGTATTCCGTCGCGCGATAATTCTTCGGTAATTCGATGGTCATCGGATGTTCAGTGATGCAACGTATCGTTCCGCAGGAAGTGCAACTAAAATGTATGTGTTGGTGTATGTGCTTCCCGGAATGTGAGCATGTTTGACAAGGCGCATAATTCACGACGCCATTCACGTTTACGATTCGATGAATCAATGAATCATTGACCAACCGCTCTAAAACACGGTAGGTCGTGACGCGATCGCAAACACCTTTTAGTTTTTCTTGCAAAGCGGCATGAGAAATAGCTGCTTTATTCGAGTGAATTAGTTCCAGTATTTTTTGTCTGGCTATGGTATTTCTGCTTGTCTTTGTCACCAAACAAAAATAAAAATAAATTTGTTAATGCAACATTATTTCATTTATATTTGCAACCAAGTTGCGATATGAGGTTCTTGAAAGTATGTGTTTCTCTTTTGTTCGTATTCGGTGCATTAACCGGATATAGTCAATCACTTGTTTCAGGAACGTTGATGGATTCGCTTACGAATCGACCTGTAAATGATGCACAGGTGATGCTTCTGGAAAAGGATCAGGTCGTTTATTCTGATGGCAATGGGTCCTTCTCTCTTGATCTTGGTGGATCCACGAACGGAACATTAAAAGTGATTGCAACCGGCTATCAAACCAGTTTAATCAGTATTTCTTCATCAAATACTTCATTGATAATACGTTTAATACCCCAGCATCTCGATCTGCAAGAAGTGACGGTATCCGGACTTGCGGTTCAGGCGCGAAATCAGAATGCGTTTCATATCGAGACTCGAAAAGTAAGTGCATTGAATGCAGTGCCTACACTCACCATGGGGGAACTCATCAGTAAAATTCCCGGTGTCTATCAGGCGGGATTGGGAATGGGTATTTCCAAGCCGGTCATTCGTGGTTTGCAGGGAATGCGCATCGTTAGCTTGATGAATGGTATGCGAATCGAGGCGCAACAATGGGGCGGTGATCACGGTATGGGAATGGCTGAATTGGGTATCGGTTCGGTGGAAGTGATCAAGGGGCCGGTGTCGCTTATTTACGGTGCGGATGCGCTGGGCGGGGTGATCCATTACACTGATCTGGCTCCCGCAGCCGTTGGTTTTTTGGAGGGGCAGTTTCAATTACTTGGACATTCAGCGTCGATGGGTGGCGTTTCCAGATTATCGTTGAGACAGTCCGGAAAAAAATGGCGTTACATGATTGCAGGAAGTATGGCAAACCACGCTGATTTTAAATTGCCGAATGGAAAGTTTGCCCAAAATTCACGTTTTAATGAAGAGGTGTTACGTGGAGTGGTTTCATACACTTCCAAAAAAGGATTGCACCACCTGCGTTATACCTACAATCGAACGGTTACGGGAATTCCGGGTCATACGCATGATTCGGTGGTTAATTACCTCGATTTTCAGGTTTCTGACCAAAAAAGATACTACACCTTACCGGCTCAATTCTTCAATAATCATTACTTGAGTTTTGATAATAAGTGGTTCTTTAAACGCAGTGAATTCTATGCGTTAGCTGCTTTTACACAAAACAGGTTGATCGAATACGACGAGAAAGTAACGATTCCTAGTTTGAGTATGACACTGAGGAATTTGATGTATAATGTCAGGTATACCTTATCCGGAACGAATTGGAAATGGATCTCCGGTATAATGGGAATGGGACAATCTAATTTAAATGCTCTAAATGCATCAGATTTGTTGATTCCCAATTCTTCAACGCTTGATAATGGTGCTTATACTACCTTTTTGCTTTCGGATAAATATGTGAATTTTCAAGGTGGATTGAGGTATGATCTCAGAACGATCAATGTGCTTCCGGATTCCATACAACGCACCTTTAATTTTCGTGGAGTTAATGGAGCTTTTGGATTGGTTTATCACAAGGACAAGTTCATTTTCAGAAGTATGTTCTCGTCAGGATTTAGGGCTCCCCATCTGACGGAATTATTGTCAAATGGATTTCATCACGGTGCATTGAGATTTGAGATCGGTGATGTGACGCTATTGCCTGAAAAAGCGACGCAATTAGATGTTACCGGGGAGTGGCAGACTGAACATGTTTCGTTTATTTTAAATCCTTACGTGAATTACATTCGGGACTTTATTTCACTTCAACCGATCGATTCTGTTGTAGACGGAATTCCAGTATTCAATTACAGCCGCGTACCGGAAGTTTACTTTTACGGATTTGATGCAGGTTTCCATTTTCACCCGCATTTCCTGCACGAATTACACCTGGAAATGACAGGATCTTTTATAGACACGTATACGCAATTGGACAGTAGCATCGCATTTATCCCTCAACCGCGGGTTCAAACCCAATTGAAATATGAGTTGAATCTCGGGTCAAAGTTGAAGATCAAGGAAATTGTTTTACAGCATGTCTGGATGGGCGATCAGTCACGAATTTCATTTTATGAAACACCATCAATACGTTTTAATGTGTTTGATATCGGAATAAACTTCAGTATCGGTCAAAAGGAAACTATTGAATGGAGCGTTGGGTGCAAAAATCTGTTGAACGAAACCTACATCGACCACCTTTCCCGTTTGAAGAACATTCAGATGCCAGGACCGGGACGAAATATCTATGTGAATCTCAAATACAATCTAAAAACCAAAATCAAGTCAAATGAAAACAAAAATGATGATTAAGTCCTTGTTCATTCTTTCAATGGTTACTGGAATGGCCGCATGCTCGAAAAATAAATGTCATGAGTGCCATTACGACAAAGCCGGTGCGGAGGTGGAACTTGGCGAAAAATGTGGAGATGAACTCGAAGCATTGGAAGCGAACGGATACACAGACACAACCGGAACATATACGGTGCATTGTCACGAACACTGATACTGTCACAATATAGTTTGGCTTTTCCGGGTGTTTACTTTAAAGAAACGAAACCAAAGGCAATTTATGTCCGAATCATTTTAATGAAGTTCTTGTTTTAATGTGGATTCATTCAATTGATTATCCCATTTTGCAACAACGATTGTCGCAACGGCATTTCCAATGAAATTGGTTAGCGCACGGCATTCCGACATGAACTTGTCAACTCCCAGTATCAAAGCTATGCCTTGCACCGGGAAACCATCTACTACCGCTAGGGTTGCAGCAAGTGTAATAAAACCTGCACCTGTCACACCTGCAGAGCCTTTAGAGCTCAACATCGCGATGAGAAGAATCATGATTTGTTGTTCTATTGATAACGGAAAATTACATGCTTGCGCAATAAATAGAGCCGCTAAAGTCATATAGATGTTTGTGCCATCCAGATTGAAGGAGTAACCCGTAGGTACAACTAAACCAACGACCTGTTTTGTACAGCCGAGTTTCTCAAGTTTTTGCATGAGGTTTGGCAGAGCGGATTCTGAAGAACTTGTTGCCAGAACTAAAAATAATTCGTCCTTAATATAACGAAGTAGTTTAAAAATGTTGAATCCGTTATAGCGTGCTACGAGGCCAAGGATAACAACGACGAATACTATGGCAGTAAGATAAAACGTTGCTACGAGTCCTGCTAAATTCCATAATACGCCAAGACCATATTTCCCGACGGTAAAAGCCATGGCACCGAAGGCACCAACAGGAGCTAGTTTCATAAGGAGTTCAACGATCTTAAAAATAGGATGCGACAGGGCCTGAAGAAAATCAATTACAGGTTTGCTCTTTTCCTGGGTTAAGGATAATCCTACGCCAAAAAGAATAGCAACGAAAAGGACTTGAAGAATACTGTCGCCTGTTAATGAGCTCATAAGAGACGTAGGGATGATGTTCAGTATAAAATGTGTCAGTGTATGTTCTTTTGTAGCATCGATATAGTCCTTGATAGTTTTTGGATCGAGTGATGCCGCATCAATATTCATCCCTGAACCGGGTTGAATCATGTTGGCCACCAGGATTCCCAAAATAAGCGCGAGCGTCGAAAAGGTAATGAAATACAATAAAGCTTTTCCGGTTAATCTTCCGACGGTGCTCAAGTTGTTCATCGAGGCAAGTCCTGTTGATACAGTGATAAATATCACCGGTGCAATAATCATTTTGATCAGAGATATAAAGGCATCTCCGAGCAACTTGAAATTTAAAGAAGTATCTGGCCAGAAATGACCTAATACAATGCCGGCAACAATCGCCAAAAGTACTTGCACATAGAGATGGCGGTACCAAGGTTTCTTACTCTTTTCAGAATGCGCATTTGGTTCTATCATGCTTGATTTATGAATTTAATCTTCCGTTAAAATAGAAAATATATACAAAAAACAAAGGCCTCAAACGAGGCCTTTGTTCTATTCTGTTATCGTTATTATCGCTTGATAACAACTTTTTGTTTTACTTCATTGGATCCATTGGACAAAACAACATTATACATTCCAGATGCTACTTCACCAAGTTTTACTTCCTTCACGTATTTGCCACTTTGGTTGGAAATAGATTCATCAAACACCAATTTACCGATCTCATCATAAATTTTAACGGTGTAAGATTCTGTAATTGTTGCATTGAATGAGATGTTGAATTCACCCTGGGATGGATTAGGGAAGACAGAAAGTTGATAAACATTCAATTCCTCTATGCCCAAGCCGGTTACGTTATAAGCTCCTGATGTATTCGACGTACAACCATTCGTTGTAACTACTACAGTATAATTACCATTCTGAGTTGGCGTGTATGTCTGACTTGTTGCTCCGGAAATAATTGTACCATTGTAATACCACTGATTTCCTGTTGCTGAACTGGATGTCAATACACCTCCGCTGTTGGAAATAGTTGGTGTCGAAGGGATACTGTTTACCGTCATCGTAATCTGGTTTGACGTAGCGCTTGATGTCGTTACACAAGTTGCACTTGATGTAAGAATACAAGTAACCACACTTCCGTTTGTGAGAGAAGATGAGGAGTAAGAAGCGCTGTTTGATCCGACATTGCTACCATTCACTTGCCATTGGTAAGTAGGTGTTGAACCTCCGTTTGAAGCAGAGGCTGTAAATGTGACTGAACTTCCGGCGCAAATGGTGGTTGTTCCGGAAATTGAAATTGCCGGAGCCACTGGCGACGAAATAGTCATCGTTAAAGTGTTGGATGTCGCCGGGTTGTTTGAAACAGTTCCATCACTGGAAGTCATAACACACGTTACTGTCGCACCGGTAGTCAAAGATGTGGTTGTGTAGGTTGCAGCACTTGTGCCTACAGCTGATCCGTTTACAAACCACTGATAACTTGGTGACGTACCACCGTTGGTAGGTGTAGCTGTAAACGTAACAGAGCTACCTGTACAAACAGATGTTCCCGGGCTTGCTGCAATAGAAACAGACGCTGCTGTACTTGAGGCAAGCTGGAACGAATAAACTTGAGTCTTTTTAGGGTTGCTGGTTGTACCGCCACACCATTCACCGGTGTGCCAGAAGGTATATCCATCCGGATCTAGCGATGTTTGCGAATAATCCCCCCAACGATTTCCGCCATACCAGCTTGTTCCTTGAGCTACAATTCCATTCGTAGCCATCGTTTCAGCAATGGTCATAGTGTTCAGAGGGTCATTCGCTAAACGTCCAACATAGGCTAAGCTAGGGTAAACCGTACTTGAACCTGATTTCGCATAGCAAAGGCCAATATTCCCGGCATCATCCATGGCGATAGAACCAATCCAACGGTAGTACGAGTCTGGTGTGTAAATAGATTGCTGATAAATAGACCATGTGCCAGTGGATTGATCCTGACGTAATTCAGCCCACATGATACTTCGTTGTGTTGTACTTATTTTAACACCCCAATTCAATACGATCGTATTGTAACCACTCCATTTTCGGTATTGCGCGCGATAGGTAGCTACCCCACCAATACCATCCAGTTTTTGTGTCGTACCTGGTTGAGCAATATCGTCCCATGAATTACTGTATGATGCATCAAAAGCAGGGGTAGCAAGTGTTGCATTGAGCGCTACAGAAAGCGTAGGTGTTGTTGGTGTCCAGTTCACCGTTGCGTGATATACTTTAATGGCATCGGTGTTACTTCCTCCCCAACCATTGTCCGTGTAATAAACAATTGGACAAGGAGTTCCGGTAGTAGGGAGTTGTGTTCCGTCTGCGTCACCTGGCAGAGGACAGAAGAATCCATTACCAGACGCAGCCGGACTAAAAGCCGCATAAACAGATCTTGCCGATGCGCTTCCTGCTAACATTGCGGTTCTTTCAAACGCAAAAACCTTTTGAGGGGATTGATTAGAGGTCATGTAGTATGCGTCACCCCAGATGGAGAACTTCAAATAATCAGGGAATGCAGGGGAGGTAAATGTATAGGTATACCATGAACCAAGTGGGTCGTTCGTTGCGGATATAGCGATATAAATCTTGTTGCCTGTTGTGCCGAATTGCGCAAGGAACCAACGATCTGCAAAACGATCATACATAACGATAGGGTCACCGTCGTTTGCTGAAAGATCTGGTGTCCATAGAGTGCCTAAAGTGAAAGTTGATACGGTTGCACCTGTAGATTTATTAATTACACGAATAGGTGTAGCATTAATACCTTGTAAATAGTAAGTGGTTCCGGCAGCACCTGAAGGGTCATGAGGAGCACTATTCACGGCTTGTCCTGCTACATTGATTCGTTGTGGTGGACCTGGTCTGCTTCCAGGCTCATGCTGAAATAAAGAGGAGTCATTTCCGTAAGAAAAACCATCTTTTTCAACTGAAAACACAAACTTTTGAGCATCACGGTATTTTGACCGTTTGTCAGCCTCTTTCAAATGTTCACGCTTGTGCTCACGAATGATTTTTTTGACATTTACAGGGTTTTCTTGCAGAATCTCACTAAGTGGTTTAGTTACTGCGAATTGCTCGCAGTAGATCACTTCGGAGTCATTTGTTGATTGCGCCCATCCTGATTGAAAGAAGGAGAGGACAACAACTGAAATGGAAATCGTAAGTTTTCTCATAGTTCAAGTTTAGAGTTTTTCAAATTTAAGTAAAAAGTATTTTCATATTAAAAAAAATAATCGGACAAATGTTCGAAGTACCGTAATTTTGAAACAAAAAAATGAAGATCCTTCTTTCACCAGCCAAGTCGATTGCGTTAACGAATAATTTAGACTTTCCGTTGGTAACCTCCCCGATTTTTACCAAAGAAGCTGAGAATTTGGTGAAGAAATTGAAGCGATTTAAGCCAAAGGATCTGATGACCTTAATGAGCATCTCTCGTGAATTGGCAGATCAGAATTACGAACGTTTTCATAACTGGGTTAGACCTGAAGAAATTACAATAATTACGCAGCCTAGCTCTTTTATTTTTACGGGTGAGGTTTATAGGGCTTTGGATGTACATACATTATCAAATTCTGAATTGATCACAGCTCAGGATCGTATAAGAATCTTGTCAGGGTTGTACGGCATACTTAAACCCCTGGATTTAATCTATCCTTACCGTTTGGAAATGGGGACCAAATGGTCACCGGATACTAAAAATAAAAATCTTTACGATTTCTGGAGGGAGAAGCTCACGAAGCAATTAAAGAAAGAACTTCAACCTCAAGAGGTCATCGTAGATCTGGCCTCCAAAGAGTATTCAAAAGTACTTGACTGGAAAAATATCCCGAATCAAGTTGTTACTCCGGTATTTAAAGAATTCAAAAATGGAGAATATAAAGTGGTCATGATGTATGCAAAGCATGCCCGGGGTGCGATGGCGCGTTACTTGATTCAGAATGAATTGAATACGATTGATGAATTAAAACTATACGCTGTCGATGGGTATACCTATGATGATAAGTTGTCGACCCAAAAAGAGTGGGTATTTGTTCGCTAGACCAAATTAAAAATGGCATTCTTCTGAGCGGTCGAGTATTTCCCAAGTATGATCAGCCAGAAGTTTTACGGTAGCAATGAAACGGAAATTCATCCGTGATCTTCCCCATTGAGAAGGAGCAATGAGGGATAGAAGATAAGTCTGATTTTCCTTTTGATAAAGGTGATAGGTATGATTGATCAGTGGTTCAAATCGGATCTCCGCCTGATAAATGAGTTCTGAGATGCCTTTTCGATCCTGAAGTTTTTTCGCTTGTTCGGCCAACAATTGCATTTGTTCATAGATCTGATGCAGTTGCATGTCCGTTTGATGCTCCATCGCCGACAAAGCACGACCTTTAATCTTTCCTTGATCCTCCGGTTTTACGAGTGCACTACCCGCATGGTGGGCATAGGGCAAGTTATGAGGATTCTCCGTAATCTTATCCGGATCTATGGGGTTTTGAAAATCTTTATTTTCCATGTCTAATTAACCAACGTGTGCAGTTGATTGTTCTGTTCTAGAAACAAACTGGTAAATTAAATTCAAAATTTCATTCGCTTTCTCCAGATGAGGATGGTGACCGCAGCCGGTTAAAAACTGTTTTTCAAAAATAGATGTGCTTGACTTTTGGATAAGATCCAGTTGCCTTTCAGTTCCATACTGGTCATTCTTCCCTTGAATTGCCATGGCAGGAACGTTTAAGGTAGTGATGTCTTCACAAATAGACCAGGATTTAAAGGAATCTCTTCTCCAAGTATCGGCCCAGGCATAAAACAGCCTGTCAGTTTTTTCACCATGGAATGCGATTAGTTTATCAAGTTTCCGATTTTGGTAGGCCTCAACAGCAGGATCGATTCCGGAAATGGTTTCGGGTTCATTGATGACATGCGCCGCCATCGTGATGCATGCACTAACTCGTTCAGGATATTTTGCGGCATAAAGTAAGGCAATGCTGCCCCCATCAGAATGACCAATTAAAATAAGTTTTGTAGCAGGAGGAACGAGTTCATTAATGAGAAGTGGCAGTTCTTTTAATGCGTAGTCATGAAGGTAACGGTCTGTTCGTTCTTCAATTAATGAAGATGATTTTCCATGACCCTGACGCTCGTAAACAATGCCATTCAGCCGTAATCTTTTACAACATTCTTCGGGGAAATTGCGCCATTGTGGAATGGAACCGAGCGCTTCATGCAAAAAAAATAGGAGTCGGTCATCGACGGGATTTTCCACCCGAATAGATTGGTAGTGTAGCGTAAGTTGGTCAATTTGAAGTAAGGGCATGATATAAAAAAAGGGATCCAAAAGAATCCCTCTACGTTCGTTATGTACGTTTAATTTTTTACGCGCTCCACATAAATACCAGTTCTGGTATCAATTTTAATAACCTCTCCATTGTCAATAAATAAAGGCACTCTTACTTCAGCGCCCGTTGCAATGGTGGCTGGTTTCATGGAGTTGGTTGCAGTATCGCCTTTAATTCCCGGTTCTGTGTAAGTGACTTCTGAAATGATATACATTGGAAGTTCAACAACTAATGGCATTTCCTCTTCCGCATGAAAAAGGATGTTACAGGTCATTCCTTCTTGAAGAAAAAGTGGCTTCTCAATCATTTTCGAGGGGATATTCACCTGTTCGAAAGTTTCATTATTCATAAAAACATAATCACTTCCTTCCTGGTAGAGGTATTGATACTCCCTGTTTTCAATGCGTACAGTTTCAATTTTATGTCCTGCAGAAAAGGTATGATCCAAAACCTTACCTGATTCGATCTGACGGATCTTTGTACGGACGAAAGCAGGACCTTTTCCCGGTTTAACATGTTGGAATTCGATTACCTGAAATAACTTGTCGTTATGCTTGATACACAAACCGTTCTTAATATCTGCTGTTGTTGCCATGTGCTAAAATTTCGGTGCAAAGATAGAAAAAGAGTTTTTTTGTAGCACAATTCACTCCTTGTTTTCAAGAATGTAATAACAAGTGGTCGTAAAGAAATCTCTGAAAAAAGGAATATTCATCCACTTCGGGAGCTTGCGCAACTTCAGTTTGAATTTGATTTCATAGTTCGGATTGATCAGATACAGCGTTTCATCAACAATGGTATACTTATTCTCTTTGACAATCTTCCTGAATCTGCCAATACTGATACGGGTATCGCGGATTTCCTGCAAACACTGGATCGTTTCTTTACTTTCACCAAAAAGTTTTAAAACTCCCTTGTAAAGAAAGTTGGGTAGCAAGTGAAAATAAGGCAATACACTTAGGAATTTACTCCTGCAAACTTGCTGATGACCACCAAATGGCATTCGCCAGGATGGAAAACCAAAAAACAATTTGGTGCCTGGTTTTAAAAATTGTTTGAGATGCGCGAAAAATCGTTCTTGATCAGGTATATGTTCGATCGTATCCCGCATGTAAACGAGATCAAAGGGTTGAACGTCCTCCGGTTTTAAAAGATAAATGTCCCGCGCAATCAGATGAAGATGCTCCTTGTTTCGATGTTCTTGATAGTACAATTGTCCATTTGCAATCTTGTTAGGAGCCAGGTCAATTCCATAAACATTACATCCTAAATCAACGAATGGAGCCATATTACCTGCTTCTCCACAACCAATCTCAGCGATTACAAGAGAGGGATTAATCTCTTGATACTGTTCAATATATGGAAACACATACTTTTTAGTTACAGTCCCCTGTTCCTCAAAATAACGCTTGCGATCGGTGTGTCTCTCTTGCATTTCGTCGCTAAATTACCTATTTCGTGCGGACATTCTGCCAAGATGAAAAATAGAATGTTTCGTCAACTAATAAAAGAGATCTGAGCAGATAATTAATTACCTTCGTACCAAGGGTACCACTCCGAAGTTGAGTGCAGCGACCCCATCCGCTTTGCGGAGCCCATGCAGTGAACTCTTGAAGCTTACCTTTATGACCCTAAGGAACGTCTCAGGCAAGCAATGGCGGGCTGCACCGTCTAACGGCAGAGATCACATCGAACAGCAGATTACAACGATTGCCGGCAATCCTAAACGTGTTTTCTGAAGCTTCAGAAAACAAGGCTGCATGGGTTTTTTAGTTTTGAAAGGTTTTTATTAAAGAACCATCATGTAATTCTAAAATGATAAATCCTTTAAAATCTTCATTTACCTCTTGACCTAATAAATTGAATCTGTTTGCTATCCTTTTCGAAGAAGTAAAGTTGTCAATGGTTATGGTTCCCAGATCCTTGTTCTTTCCGTCAATATCTACCTGAGAGATCCTATAGTAATTTAAATTATTAAGCAAAAAATCATAATCTTGTATAAAGTAATTTGTTTCTTGAGTTGAGTTTCCAACAGCATTTACTGTTTGGATTGATTCCCAATTGACGCCATCTACACTTCTTTTAAGAACAAAATAATCGTTGTTTATCTCCGAAAAGGTTGTCCAAAAAATATAATTTATTCTGTTTTCACTAAAACCTGATATTTTTCCAAATTCAACAGGTAATGGTGTGCAATCAAGCGTTGCTCCGTTGGTCAAAGTCCAACTTAATGTATAGGGTTGGTAAGATTCACTGTAGTTATCAACTACCATAAGGTATATTTGATCCGCAGTTACACTTAATGGAGACACCCAGGAATCTCCCGTCGGACCTTCTGTAACATCGCTTGCCGCACTTCTTAAACCAGTTTGATCTGTCACTGCGCTGTATGAACATCGAAGAGGACCTGATGAAGGTGGGCAGGTAACAGAGTTCATAGGACCCCAAATTGCAAAATCGTAATCATCTCCACTATTCTGCGGGTCAATTGTTAAAGCGATCGTGCCGGAAGTGGCTGGAGAAAAATAATACCATGAACTTTGGTTTTCACCAAATAAGCAACCGTCATTGGTCGAGTTTAAATCAGATATAGACCCACTACCTGAGCTATTACCATCTAAAGTTGAATTTGTACAGACGGTTCTACCTCCATCACAATTTTGAGCTTCAGGAGGAGGAGGCGTTGCACATGCTGCACATGATATAGTTGCAGCCCATCCTGCAGCTACGTTGCTGCCATCAGAGGTGAAATTAAATGTTAAACAACCCGTTGAAGAAGTAACAGTGCCAGGCGAAGTACTACCTGAATAGGTGCCAAGTAAAGTTGCTGTGGTGGAATTACCATCATAAATCCGCAAAAGGTCGTATCCTGATTCAGTAGCGAATGACGTAAATGTTGCTCGGATACACGTTCCATTGCTTGAACAGAATTTTGTTGTTTTATTCAAGTTGTTTGTATAGTTAGTGGAAGGCCCTTTCCAATCATAAAAGTTTGCATTGCATGTATTAATAAATCCATTTGGGTTATTGTAGGAGGGAGTTGTGGGACATGCAGCACAGGCGATGGTAGCTGTGAAACCAGCGCCTACATTTACATCGGCGTCAGATTTAAATTTTACTGTAATGCACCCTGAAGTAGAAGTGTATGTAGTTGGTGTAGTAAAGGTTCCAGTACCATTAATGTTATCAATTAAAGCATAGGCAGTACTTGGTCCATCGTATAGAATGATTTTGTCACCATTATCACCCCCAAAATCTCTTTGCGTAATTGTAAGGGAAAGACAATTGCTCGAACTTGAACAAAATGTCATAGTGTAGTTCTCGCTACTACTATAATTTAAACCACTTCCTCCTGAATCATAAACCGTACCTGAACAGGTATTTACTGTACCACCTGTGCTAATAAGGTATGTTTGAGTTAAACTTACCACAGGAGTCAATAATACAATCAACAAAAATAACCTCTTATTCTTCGTCATCTTCAATAGGAATAAATTGTTCCGGATAGTGAATAGGCAGCTTAAGCTCCAGCTCACTAATTGCTAATAGTGTAATCCTTAGACCATGCTTATGATCATAGACATCAACACGATCATTTTGGAGACGATGTTTTTCATATTTCGATACATCAAACGATTTCAAATCAAAAGGACTAACGTTTTCAGTTAAATCAACATTACTCACGAAATAACTATTCGTAAAATAGTAATGGAGTGTTAAATACTTCTGAAGATTATTCAAGTATAGATCATTTAAATCTTCTAAAGAATAATGTAAAAGTAGTCGTTTATCTACTTCAACTAATCCGTTACTTCGTTCATTTACAAGTTGACATTTGGCGAACAAATTCAACAACGCAAATAGAATTGTTAGGTAAGATTTTGTTAAGGTCATTCACAAAATTAAAGAAAATTCAATTAATTTTCACAGAGTTATCTCTAAACATATGATTTTCTGATCATAAAGGTCAACAATAAGTTGCGTTATTCTTTTTTTCTTCATCCGCTTTGCGGAGCCCATGCAGTGAACTCTTGAAGCTTACCTTTATGACCCTAAGGAACATCTCAGGCAAGCAATGGCGGGCTGCACCGTCTAACGGCAGAGATCAGATCGAACAGCAGATTACAACGATTGCCGGCAATCCTAAACGTGTTTTCTGAAGCTTCAGAAAACAAGGCTGCATGGGTTTTTTAGTTAATAAATTAAAGGATCTTCACCTCTGTACGTCTGTTCTCCTGATGCATTTCTTCAGGACAAGTCACGTTATTCTTGCACTTGTTGATCAGTTTTGTTTCACCGTACCCTTTTGCCGTGATATTCGATTTTCTTACGCCTTTGCTGATCAGGTAATCAACACAACTTTGCGCGCGTGCTTGTGAAAGTTTGAGATTGTAAGCATCACTTCCCCGGGCATCGGTATGTGCACTTAACTCGATCTTTAGATCATTTTTAAGGATGAAATCAGCCAGTTTATCCAAGGCGATCTTACTTTCCGGACGCAATGTGGATTTATTTAAGTCGTAAAAGATGTTTTCCAGTTTGAACCGTTCACCTTTCACGATGGGAGGTAATTTCAATTCGAGATCGATTACTTTGTCGTTTTCATTGGTCGTATTAAATGCCGTATTGTCGTCTTTGTAGCCCTTTTTGGAGGCATAGGCCCAGTAGGTTTTATTTCGGTCTGCTTTGAAGGTTACTATTCCAAACTCATTCGTCAAAGAACTGGTGTCTTTGTTTATTGAATAGTCGGTAAGACTTGTTTTAGCCTCAGGAATTACCTTTCCTGTTCGTGCTTCGGTAACACGTAAATGCACTTGAATAGTGGTTGGTTTTAGTCCAAGTTCACAGCGCAAAATGGTATCTCGTGTGATATTCATCGCCGAAACAGCAGCTTCCTTGATGAGAATAAATTCTTCCTTCTTCGTTGAGATCTTGTATTGGTGATCTGCTTCAATGAGTTTTGTGAATTGGCCAAATTCATTGCTTAAAATAGTGTCCGTTCGGAGCGTTTGAAGATCCGTTATGGTCACTTTCTGATTCGCAATCGGCTCATTTTCTTTGTATTTCGCATAAACGATTCCGTTCAGTTCAACTCTCACTGGACGTTTACGGTAATAATAAATTCGATCTGTATTATCTCCTCGGTTAGAAGAAATGAATCCAGTCATGCCGTTTCTGGTGATCAACCCAAAATCATCGAAAGGAGAATTTACCGGTGCGCCAATATTTTTTACAGGTCCATTTCCTGTGTTCGATACTTCAAACAAATCCAATCCACCAAGTCCGAGATGACCGTCAGAGGCAAAATAAATCTTATCACCATGGATAAAAGGAAAAAACTCGTTTTGAGAAGTATTGATCGTTTTTCCAAGATTGACCGGTGTAGTCCATGAACCATTTACAAGATTCGATTTCCAGATATCTGCTTCACCTGATCCACCCGGACGATCAGATACAAAATAAATGCACTTGTCATCTTCTGCAAAAACAGCATGTCCGGAATTGTAACCTGTTGAATTTATTACCATTAGTATTGGTTCGGACCAAACGCCATTCACTAAAGTGGATTGATAAAGCGACAAGGTGATATTTTTCGATCCTTTGAAAGCGTCGATTGTATTTCGCGTGATCAGCATCTGATCTCCCTTGCTGTTGAAACTCACAGGTCCATCATGTGCTTTGGTCAGGTAAAATGAGCGTTGCATTTCTCCTTCCTCAAATGTGGAATCGTTTAATCCTTTTGCAAGATGCACATTCGTGTAGTAATCGAGATCCCAGCCATATTCTGAACGAAAGTTTCGATTGTTACTTGCTTTACTCACATAAACGAGATCCTTTTGGTAGAAACTTGCTCCAAAATCGCCTTTGTCTGAATTTAAACCGCTGTTATAGATTCTGAAAAGCGAAGAATCTTTGTAGAAAGCTCCTTCATTTGAGGTTTCGGAAATGATTTGTGACAAGAATGTGCTTTTTGAAACCAGTACTTGATGGTTTTTGAGCAAGGCAATGCTTTTAACATAAATTCCCTGATAACGCAAGGATTTAAAGTAGAATTCCAGGTCTTTTTCATTCAGTAAACCAAAGCGATCCAGACAATCGAACCAGTAGCTGCTCTTTTCCATTTCAAACAGATGAAAGTGTGCTATGGCTGCCCGACGCATATATTCCCCAGAAACCGGATTGATCGAATTCTTCTTGATGGATTTTTGTCCCAGCTCATCATACATCCGAACGCAACGGGCATATTCCATTAGTTCATAATGTTGTGCAGCAATTTTCGCCTTCAGCTGACTGAACGCCTGACTTGATAAAAAGATTAAAACGACGATAAGTAAAAAACGCATCAGAAGTATCTTGGAGAATGGTAGGTTGAACGTTTAGGTTGAAAATCGTATTGAAGCAAGATCTCATGTGATCCATACTGATAGGTCCTCAATCCATTTACCGGGAAGTCATAAACGTATCCAATCTGAAAGACATTTTTCACATTGTAGACGAGGTTAATCCCAACTGCCTCGTTATAACGATACATTAGTCCTGTCCACAAGCGCTCATACATCAGTAAGCTTGCATTAACATCGATGGACAAAGGTGCTTTGGGTGTGTATTTGATCAGTGCTGAAGGTTTGAGTTTTAAGACGCTGTTGAGGTCAAAAACATAACCACCGGCAATGTAAATATGTTTGGCAGTAATACTTTCTACGATAGCATTCACTTGCGTTCTGTTTTGAAACAATCTTGGAATGGATACGCCTACATAATGGTTTTCACCATAATAATATAAACCGGCTCCGACATTTGGTTTTGTAACACTGAACACCTTTCCATAATAAGGGTCCGTTTGATCGATAACCTTTGAGTTGGTGAAGTCATAGCCCATGGCATCGAACCCAAGACTTAGTCCAGCGGTGAGTTTATCACCTTTTTTATTCAATGTAATGCCAGAACTGATATCGGCATAAGCTGATGTGCGTTTTCGTTCTCCGATCTGGTCATTAATAAAATGCGCGCCTACACCCAACACTTTATGATTCACAGGAGAATGAATACTGAACCATTGAGAGGTCGGTGCACCTTTGAAATTTACCCATTGGAATCGTCCAAGTGCAAGTGCACTTACAGCATCTCTGCTTCCTGCATAAGCGGGATTAAAGTAAAGCGGATTGTACATGTACAAAGACATCTGTTCATCCTGTTGTGCTTTTAACGGAGTTACCGACAAAAGAAGCAAGCTTAAAAAGAAGATATGTTTCATAGTGCCGTACATTAATATTGAACTTCGATGTATCCTTTGAACGGTGGCTGATCACCTTCGTTCAGTTCAAGAATGTAAAAGTAGGTTCCAACCGGAACTTTACCATCTTTTCCGTCTAAAGTTAAACCTTCTGTTACCTTGCCATCCCAGTCATTGAGGTAAGGAGAAGCTTCGAAAATCAGATTTCCCCAACGGTTAAAGATCTGTACTTTTGATTTACCGTAATTTTCTATTCCCTGGATTTCCCAATTGTCGTTCTTCCCATCAAAATCAGGGGTTACCAGATCGGGGATAAAAATACAATCCGCATTATAGGAGATCTGTAAAAAAGCAGAGTCGGTTTTTACACAACCGTTGGTGTCCGTAATGGCCACAAGGTACCAACCACTTTGGTCTAAGGTTGTATTTGTTAATGTGACAACCTGACCATTATAACTGTTACCTCCAGGCTCTGACCAGGCATAGCTGGCACCACCGTAAGCACTTAAAACGGCTGTCTCACCCGGACAGATAATGCTATCACCATCTGCAATACCTGCCAGAATATCTGTGATCACTTTTACATAAATGCTGTCTTCTGATTGACAACCATTAGCGTCCGTTCCCCATACATTATACCAACCTTCATTGGTCGCATCAACATTCGTAATAGTTGGATTAACGGCACTTGAGGTAAAACTATCCGGTCCCGACCATGTGTAGGAACTGGCGCCAACAGCAGAAAGTGAAATGATGCCATTCAAACAATACACGTCATTTTGTGCCCCAGAGCTTACAGTAAGAATTGGAAGGTCAAGGATATCAA
>Ga0172372_10002345_pt1 | contig 28880 bp, 53 predicted proteins | sample LakKiv5m_2_FD_114544 | JGI IMG/M metagenome (GOLD analysis project Ga0172372, IMG submission 114544) | Freshwater microbial communities from Kabuno Bay, South-Kivu, Congo - kab_092012_9.5m | ecosystem: Environmental > Aquatic > Freshwater > Lake | place: Democratic Republic of the Congo...
CGTATATCTGAAGATATTTTTGCTGAGTGGCGTAAACATCGATTTGTGTTAGTTGAGCCCGATATGCACGAAGAATTAGGACACATGGTCATACTAACTGATTTTAAGTTTTGGGCCGAAAATATCAGCGAACTCATGTCATGGTGCAACGTAAACGGCGGAGAAGTAAATGGCAGCACAGTATTGTTTCGACGTGAGCATGATCTCACCGCATTTGTGTTAAGGTGGTCATAATATGAAATTAGGATCTGAGTGGAAATATCATATCACAATCAACCAAGATGACGTTGAGGAAGTTCGAAACTGGTGTTTAGTAAACATCGGCGAGTTTGAAAAATCTTGGTATAGATTCGAAGTTGATCTGGTTAGATGGCACTTAGACGGGGATCATAGGTCAACTTGGTTTTTTAAACAGGAAACGGATACTATACAATTTGTACTAAGATGGGCATGAGTTTATAATGTTTTCAGCTTATCCATACACAAATCCCACGGTAAAAACTGTAATGAAATTTTTAAATCGACTTTGGTGGAAATATATGCCCGGGGTCACTGTAAAAGTTCGTTGGCCTGCAGGAGAAATTGTTGTCAATCATGAAGATCCTAGATGGGTTGATCTAGGTGGTGCTGTATGGGTCAACTTAGGATTTAGTGCAGATCCGAACGACCACTATAGACACGAATTAGAAAAATTTGTAGGAAGACAAGGCTGGGATTGGGATTGGGATTTAAAGGACCGTGATGTCACAGAAAATCTTCTTACCATACGTTTTCGTCGTCGTCATCAACATTGGGCCAGTGTAGTAGCACTGAAGTGGGCATGAGAAGATTAAAGAAAGAATTTTGGCCCATTTGTATAACCACCTATCGGTACAATGATGACATTGAGTCTTGGTTAGAATCAAATCTGGGCAAATTCAGAGGTCGATGGAATGCAGTATATTACGACAATAAAACTGAATACTATTTTAAGAATGAACAGGACAGCGTGTTCTTTGCGTTGATGTGGACATGATCTATCAATATCGGTTCAGACACAACAGTGAAATCATCGGACAGGCTTGGCGTTGGGCAGTTGCTAATATCGGTCACGGTGGTGATAAATGGTATTACAGTGGCAATCAAGTTTTTCATTTTCGAGATGAGTGTGATTATATGATGTTTCTATTACGTTGGGCATCATGAGTTATACGGTAATATTGTCATATGACCCAATTTGGCGTGCATTGGAGTGGGCCAAACAAAATTGTCCCAGTTATATCACAAATCAATCTCGATCCAGAGCTGGTTCCACATTCCATAATCGTCAGTATGACATTGTCTACTATTTCAGTGAGGAACGCGATGCTGTATTATTTGCGTTAATGTGGTCATGACAATTAAAATTCCAGGAATGAAGGCCAAGCCCTCTACAACGTATCAAGGACGCTATGAATGTTTCTTTTATGGTTGGCAAGGTATACAGATAAGAGATTGGGTACAATCTACTTTTGGCAATAGTGATGATCTAGTATATATGAGTGATAAAGACACTGGTGCCACAGCATTTATAACCGAGCAACAATTGCAGTTGACTTTGTTGAGGTGGTCATGATTCGAATCAATAGAGAACATTGGCCCTATATGATCACTGCTCGTCCTGAGAATATACAGCAGCAAGAAACTTGGTTGGAACAAAATGTGGGTCCGATCAAACAAGATTGGATGGTGATTGCTTTCACTCTACATAGTGTGGACTATTATTTTCGTCGAGAACGCGATGCTGTGGAATTTGCCTTGAGGTGGTCATGAGTAAGCGAGATTGGTGTAATATTCCTGTCAGTGTGCCTTGGCGTAGTGCCAGACAATGGCGTGATCTGCGTATCTGGTTGATTGACAATGTTCACGACATGGACTATCATGCCGCTGGTGTGGATTTAGAAGATTATGATAATAGAGTTTTTTACTTTGCTCGTGAAAAGGATGCTGTATGGTTTGCACTGACCTGGGGTTAGCCTATCACGTAGATGTAGAATACGGTCGTCCTTTATACAGGGCCCTGGTACGGGCTGTTGATCATGTGAGTAAGATTTATAACATAACTAATCAAGACGAATTGAAGAGTCTAACAGAATCTCATTATGGTATCGTAATAACTACTTTGGGATATATCGAAGGTAATTATACTTACCGTATCGGTTTCAGCAATGAACAAGATTATGTTTGGTTTATGCTGAGGTGGTCATAATGAGACCAAATTGGCCTTTGACCAGGCGGGAGGATCTGGGCCGTTGGGAAGTTCATCACAGTTTGAATCATCCCGACAGCAATTGGATAGAAATATGGAAATGGTGTCTAAAAACATTTGGCTCTCCCAACAAAAATTCCTGGAGTTATCATAGTGGTTGGCTATACTTTTATGATGAAAAGTATGTTATAATGTATCAGTTGAGGTGGTCATAATGAAATATATAGGCAATCCTGACCTGTGGTATAATCTACAAATACATTTCAAAAATAATATCATGCCCTGTTTGGAGAATGATGATCGGGTTTGGGCGTTTGCATTTAGAAGGTGGCTAAAAGAACAAGGTGCTGACATTGAGCCAGCAATGAACCAACGATATATGCGTAATAGTTTAGGCATAGCACCCCACTATGATAAGTTAGTGTTTGAGAATGAGCAAGATGCCACAATGTTTACATTGAGGTGGTCATGAAGCCAAGTGAATTATTGACCATAGCAGAAAAATACTGGCTCACGGATTATGATCATAAAAAGCCTATAGCACCAGATACGCCCGTTGTCACCGGTGTAGCCCGCAATGATGCCATATTACATGACATGCTGACTAAACATGGTGTAGAATTGATCTTGAAACAGAGTCAATTTAGAAATTGGCAATTGAAAGATTACCGTGTGGTTGATGACCGAAAGTTTATGTTATTCTTGTTGAGGTGGTCATGAATCAGATTGCTCATGTAACTAAAGGTCGAGTCAAACTTATGGGTGATAGTAGAGGAATCATTACACCATATGAAAAGAGACAAGAAGTTTATGAATGGGCTCAAATGAATCGCATTGAAATAGAATATCACGGTAGTCTTGATAGAAAAGACTTATGGTATATAAAAGATGACCAACACCGCACAGCATTCATCTTGAGATGGGCATGATAGAAGTACCGTTTCCGAAACTAAAGGATGATGACGATCTCAGTGGGTGGCTCGACCTGTATATGCCTAATCCTCCCTCAACTGAAGTACAGCGTTGGCAAATTTTATTGAATACAGAATGGAATAATTGGAAAGTGACAATTCAATTTGCCAATGAAGAAGATGCTACAATGTTTTTATTGAGATGGCTATGAACGGATTTGTCACACTACGTGTTCCTGAAGATCTCGATTTTCATGTGATGTATCATTGGTGTGAGGCTAACTGTCTGCACGATTTTTATACCGGCACAGATTGGCACAATTGGATCCCAAACTCAAAAAATGCTATCGTTCAATTCAAAGATCAAAGAGATGCTATATTATTCTCTCTAAAGTGGTTATAATGATTAAAGTTCCGACCAATAAGTTATATTACAACATTAGACAATACTATGCTGCTGAAGTTCTATCTAAGGAACTCTATAAAGAAATCTATTCAGTTAACGCACATTTAAATTTTAAAAATTGGTTAAAAGGTCAAGGAGCAAATTTGATAAAGTACGATTTTGGAAATGATGTCAGTATTTCTAGAATAACGGATTCATTTGGAATCTCTCCGGGATACGACTATTTTGAATTCGAAAATGATCAGGAAGCAACCGCATTTGTGTTGAGGTGGTCATGAAGAATTATGTAGATATACTTGTGCCTATAGCCACACCCGCTAGCCCTTCAGGATTTGAACCTCTAGAGTGGGCTAAGAAAAATTGTCCCAGTTATATTACCAATGATGCTGTTCAGAAACAAGGCGAGTATTATTACCGTTTCTTTTTTGGCAATGATCGAGACCGTGTGTTTTTTGCATTAAAATGGACCTAATGTGACAATATCCAACGAAAGAATGCGTATAGATTCCAACGGTAATTTTGGGATAGGCACTAATCTCGAAATCGATTCCAATCGGAAATATATCAATCGAAATCAAAAAGAAGTTGACGGAGTTGTTTGGTATTCAGTCATCGCTTCTCCGGAATGTGCTCAATGGATAAAAGAACAAGATCCCGATGCTTGGTCATCTTGGTCACTGACTTCAGTGTCTTTCACTATACGTGAAGATCTTTATACTTGTTTTGTTCTAAAATTCGCCGATTGACCAACACAATATTTTTTGTTATAATTACAGTATTAAGGAGGTTTCTATGCGTAAATTCCTAGATTGGTTCGAACTTAACCGCCAAACCATTGGCTATACTGTGGGCGGATTTAATCTTCTAAATGGACTATTGCTGATCCCTACCAGTTTAGCATTGGCTGTCTTTTGGATGCTGTTGGGTGCAGTAATTATTTTTGATACTAAGACCTACAAATGAATTTCGAAACTCAAAACCAAGAAAACAGTCAATCTTTGGCTAACCCTCGTCCCGGAGATTATTGGCAAGAGATGTTTTGCCCTTACTTTCTTGTGGTAAATGTACGTGATGACAAAATCACTGTACTGAGTTGTATGGGAGGACCCAACAGTTATTCGCGTAAACATGAACTAAATGCCAGAGTGGACGATCGAGATAGTTGGCATTTTGACTACAGCAAAAGCATGGTTGTAGATCGCAAATGGATCTCCAATGCTGTTAAATACGATACCATTGACGGCTTTGCGGCCGATGTCGTAAATTCTGAAAAGACACACGGTATTGTTGATGAATGGCGTGATTGGACGCAAAAACATCTCCGTCAACGTATTGCAGAATTAGAAGCCGAATGGGTAGAATTTACTGGTTGGCATCAATTGAAAGATGAAAAGTTAACAATACAATCATGAATTTATTTGAATGGGTAGGATATAACAAAGTGAATAAAGACAGTCTGAAATCAATAGAAGAAACAGAACTGCCCCGAACAGAACCTCAAAACGAACACTTTCGTGTGGGATATACCACCGATGGGTATGTCACACTCACACTTATGGCCACTAATGGGTATAGTCAAACTATGTCAATGAGCCCTGCGGCCTGCGAACGAATGATTCGTATTCTACGGGCTACCTATACCGGAAATGATAACGATGAATAGATGGATATTAATACTGGTAGTTGGTGTACTTCTGGTCGGTTTCGAAGTAAAGAATTGGCAGTGTGCAGAACTATTTCCTCACTCTAATAGATTAGCCTGTATTCTTTGGAAATGAAAACTGCTCTTTGGTTTGCACTTGGAATATTTTTTGGTTGGATCTATGCTCATCATGAAGTTTCCACCGAATGCCAATACCAGGGCAACTTCTATGTAGGATCAACCATATATAACTGTGCAATCAAAAATGACTGAAGAACGAAAACATATTGGCTACATTGAGCGTGAAGAAGGTTTTTATAAACTTTATGCTCCTGTGAGAGGCCAAATTGTAACCCGAGCATTTGTTCTTTGTAAGTATTGCAACGGTTCTATCTATCATTGTATGGGACCAAAATCTGATGCAGTATGTTTTACCTGCTACGAAAAAGATCCGGAGTTGAGATAGATTATGTCCTGTACTAACTGTTTGAGCCCTACCGAATGTAATGGTGTAGATTGTTTAGCCAATATACAGCCAGTCTCTGATCAACCTTTAATTTATCGTTTGCGTCGAAGAGCAGAAATACGTAGACAAATTCCGGATAGACTGTCGGTCAAAGAAGGTCGGTCTGATAGAATCGCCGATTTGCTAGAAGAAGCAGCAGCCGAAATTGAACGTTTAAAAAACGGTTGACCTAAATTAAAATATCAGTTATAATACTGATATTCGTGTACTGTAGATGTAGTTATGAGCGTATCGAAATCGACAGTTGCTAACCGTATTAGCCAATGAAAACAAGCGACCAGATTAAACTCACTCAAAGCCAATGGTTGATCATACGGAGCCAAATTGCCAGCGAACATCCTAACAGTGTATTGATGATAAGACCCCGTATGCGTGAAGTGTTGGGTTTCACTACAAGACATCAAGACAATATGGTCGTATTGGATTTTTTTGATGAAAATCAAAAAAGTTGGTTTGTGCTAAAATATCTTTAAATAGTGGATCATGCCAAAATTTATTCGTCGACTTCGTATACGTTATTGGGACAGATTTGCGAGATACCGTCAATGGAGAGATATTTTTACCAAAGCGGGATGGAGCGATGAATCGGCTCGGCAACAAGCATGGCGGCAAAGTGCATGGTACGATCCCAAAACCGGACGAAGTATCGCATTAATTGAAAACTTGCAAGGTCTCAATGATTATCAGGAAAAACTATGACTACTAACGCATTTATTTTTAGTTGGGACGAAAACGGCGTTGAAGCCATTGTGCCCATTACACAATATGAAAATTGGGACGCTGAAAATACTTTTCGTGTATTAGCGGATAAACCTTCGGTACGCAATCCCTTAAATGGGATTTTGCAGACCATGTTGATTCGGGCACGAGCGAATTCGCAACGTCATTATGAAATCTATGCTATTGACTGTGACAAATCTCTTGATGAATATTTTTGGCAAAAACAATGGAAAACTGCTCCGCAGGCCACTGCTGATCTAATTCGTGAACGTGGCGAAATGATTTATTCAGACCGTAGAACAAGAAAGTCGGTGATTGTGTGACACAGTTTGTTAAATTAAATGCTCGCTATCGTGCATACCCCAATTTCAAATGGGCTATGAATTGCGGGTATGTGGTTCGAAATGCTGCTAAGTTTCACGAAATACGTCAATGGTGTTGGGACAGTTTTGGCAGCAGTGACGAATTAGATATTTGGCAAAACATTGATTCAGAATCGAGAAACACTCAGTGGTGCTGGGACTATATCGATCGTAGTCAATTGAGAATTTATTTAAATGAAGAAGCATACGAATGGGCAATACTAAAATGGAAATGATGAAAATTGATCTAACTGTCGGAAGTTATGTAATGTCCTTGCCATCCGAGATAATCTTTTCTCCTACCTTTGAGCATGTCAATTATACCTCCACAGTCAATCCCCTTTTCCTTACAAAATTGTTTTAATCTACCCGAAAATATAAAGATTTCATTGTCTGGCGAAACAAGTTTATAAGATTTAGCATTAGGATTGGAACTACCTTTTAAAGAATCGGGGTGTAGCATTCGATATTTTTTTGTGGCCAAAGATCTATGATTTTTTAAAGACTCGGCTTTTTCTTCACCATAAATTTCTTCATAAGTTTTACCTTTAGTTTTTGCGTTTGATGCGGCCACCCACTTAGCAATTATTTCAGGGGGTCGTTTTTTCCCGTACATACCATTAAGTTTACCCGGTCTTGCTTTTTTTCTTCGTGTTTCTAATGAATCTGTCCCTCCGCCTTCTCCTCCGTCGGTTCTATTTCTAAGAATACCAGTACCAAGATCCTTCCTTCCATACCACTTTATCATTCTTCTCTCAATCGCAAATGCACCGAGTTCGGTAAGATTTCTTTCTAAAAATATGATTTTATTTTTATTGCGAGGTGTATGTATGCCGCATTTTTTTTTTAAAATTACGGTGTTGTACGTATGCTCGTTCTCCTTTTCCCTTACCTATATAATAGGGAGAACCATCATCTCTAATATAAGCATAAACATAATAACTTAAATACATAAGCTGACACTCCTTGTAGTGTTAGAGTAGTTGGGAACTGGCATTCCGCGAACTACATTTTTATTTATAAAAGATTTGATTGACATACTATTGTAAATATAATATAATATATGTTATTAAACAGGAATACTCATATTATGAACCAGAAAGGAAAAGGTGTCGGAGACTTACGCATTGACGTAGTCTCCGACCTTTAGCTACACCTCGAATTCGGAGATCTGCCTATTGAGAATCGCAATGGTGCTGATGTTCTGATCATGGCCGGCGACATCTGTGTGGCTGAAGATCTACACAATCATGCCGAGGATGATGCCATGCCCATAGGTAAAAGTGCTCAATCAGCAAAAATCTATCGAGCATTCTTTCGCCGTGTATGAACAATATCCTAACGTGATTTATGTTATGGGCAATCACGAACACTATCACGGCAAGTTTGATCAAAGTCGAGACATTTTTCTACGTGAATTCGAACGTATGAATTTGCCCATCCAATTGCTTGAACGTGAAACTGCTGAGATCAATGGTGTGACCTTCATTGGAACCACACTGTGGACTGATTTCAATTCCGGCAATCCCATCAGCATGTATGAGTGCCAAAACATGATGAACGACTATCGCATCATTAGAGTAGCCGGTCAAGATTACCGTCGACTACGGCCGCAGGATACTTTGGACGAACATATTAAAAATAAAAATTATATATTAGAAACGTTAAAAAGAACCAAAGGACCTGTGGTTGTAGTTGGCCACCATGCACCTAGCACACAAAGTGTTAAGCCTAGATACGAAAATGATTTTCATATGAATGGTGCTTATCGCAGCAACCTAGACGAAATCATGTTGGCTAACCCTAACATTCGTCTTTGGGTACATGGACATACACACAGTGAGTTTGACTATCAAATCGGATTCACTCGTGTGGTCTGTAATCCCCGTGGCTATCTAGGCTATGAGCGTCACAGTCACGAATTTGAGCCTTACTACCCAATGACTATTGAAATTGAAGGAGCGCAAAGTGAGTAAATCTTGGACCTTACCAGTAGAAGTTGATCCCGAAACCGGAGATCATTACATCACACTCAACGACGAAATTCTCGAGGGATCGGGATTCAAAATCGGTGATACTCTAGATTGGCGTGATCTAGGCGATGGTACCTGGGCACTAACTAAAAAGGCAGAGGAAATGAAAACTTATCTTGTGGAAACTGTGAGCATATTCCGACATCGTTATGCTATACGTGCTCACAGTCTAGAGCATGCCTATGACAGTGTGGTTATGAAAGAAGTTGATGAACTCAGTCAAAAGCACATTGATGAAAACATTGTCGGAGGTCGAGAGATTACCGAAAAAGAATATTTGGAAATCTTCGACCAAGACAACGATTATTTGCAATCATGGACCGATGAGCAAAAACTCAAACAGATCCATACTATCGACTACGAAGATCAATAATTACGCATACGATAACTGAGATTTAGTTGAGCACGTCGAGCACGACCCTCAACAATACCTTCGAACACTATGCGAAAAAATCGTCCAATGGATAAAAATACTTGTTTCATTGATAGACTCCTCCTCGACGATTTAACTCTTGAACAATACGCTCAACATCTACAATATCTTGTGCATCTTTAAAATATGCATCAAACCTTTTTTGATCTTGACGACGCGACCAATCTTCAACCATTTCCACTAACTTTTTAAACATTTTTTCACCTTTTGAGTAAATTGTAAGCCGCTTGTGGCAGCACTTGTATTTATTGTGCAATGCCGCGAAATTAAAGATTCAGAGAATAACATGAAACTCTACCGTATTACACCACTACAGAAAAAGTCTATTGAATACTTCATTGATGTCTACGAAGAACAGGAAGATGGCACTATTCGTGGATTTGATGTAAGTTTTTGCTATCGTTGGGGGCAAGCATTTAGAGATGATGATAATCCTCCTAGTTTGTGGGAAGCACAGAGAGATGTTATCTATGCTAGCCCCAGCGTTGGTTATGGGTGTGAACTCGACGATCTCTGTGCTGTACATGTGACTTTTGATGACAGTTTTACTGATGAGGAACGAGAACAGATCGAAGCACTATGTAATGGAGAGCAAACCGACGAAGAAGGGCGTTGGGGCGAAGAATGGCTATTTGATGGCGATCACAACTGGCAAATTGAAGAAGATGTCATAAACATCATCAAGCCCTTTAAAATCGATCTTGTCGCAGATGATGGAACAGTTATTCAAGAAAACGTCGAACTTGAGGACTAAAATTTCGGTTGACACGTCATTTATTTGATGCTACAATAGTGGTACAGTAAGCAAAACGGAGTACGAAATGTCCCAAATTCCCGTAGTTGAACTCACAAAATGCGAGTATGATCGCCAGCGTCGTGTGCTCAAAATGCCATCTGAATACATTGGTATGCCCTTGACTTTTTTTGTTCGCAGCCATCACACCGGAAAAGAAGTTCGTTTCGTGCCCGTTACCCCTAACGATGTTCTGTTTGACCAAGATCAATGGGACGGTGAGCAGCAGATTTACCGCCCTTTGGGCCATGTTCCTGGGGTAGATCACATGGTAATTTACAATTTGTCGTGAAAAAACCACAGAAAATTTCGGTTGACACGTCATTTATTTGATGCTATAATGTTTTTACAGTGAACAAAACGGAGCAAGAAATGACCAAAAGTTTTGCCATGTATACCCCGAAGGGCGACGAACTGGTTGCAAAGATTGTTGATCGTGCCCAACGTAATCGTTGGACTTGGGCAATGACTCATGCTGCTCTGGTGCAACTGTCCAGGAATTATCCTGATGTTGCTGGCGAAGCAACTGACACTGAAGTGCGCGAAATGGTCTACAATGCCACTGGTGCATATGCTCGTGGTGAAGATTTTTGGGTCTAACTAACCCGATGAAGAACTGGCTAGACGAACTTCGTACTTGGAACTGGGAAGCGATTGCGGCATTGGTGTTTTGTTGGGCTGTTGTATTCTACGAAATCCTGAAGTAAGGAGACGACCGTGAACTGGAAAGATCGAGTTGACATGAAGGAAGGTCTGAACTCCATGTTGGGCCGTGTGTTCGTTCGTGTGGAAGGTTCAGTTGGCGACGGAGAAATGGTGTTCATTGCGGACAATGGTGATCGGTTTGTGTTCTCACATGACCAGGACTGTTGCGAAACTGTGGGCATCAACGACATTGTTGGCGATCTCCAAGACCTAGTGGGCGAACCGCTGTTGGTAGCGGAAGAATCGTCTAACGATATTGGAGCACCGTCTAAGCACTCAGAATCCTATACTTGGACTTTTTACAAGTTTGCGACCCGTCGAGGCTATGTGGACGTTCGGTGGTTGGGCGAGTCTAATGGCTATTATTCGGAACGTGTGGATCTGTTCGTTAAAAAGGTCTAAGATTCTGATTTCCAAGTAAATAAATTACTGCGATTGAATTGAGACGAAATGCAATACCAATTTCCTGTGATTGAGCACGTTGATCAAGTCCGTGCTGCAATCAAAGATTTTCCTGAGTTTATCTTGGCTGAACGTGAGTTCATGCTGATTGCCAACTACAATGTCAACCTTGAGAACACCTTTGGCGATGCTGATGATCCACAAGCTCAGATCCGTCGTGAGTGTCGTGGTCTCAAGTTTGATCTCGAAACCGGTCAAGTCGTTGCTCGTCCCTATCACAAGTTCTTCAACGTGAACGAACGTGCAGAAACTGCGGTTGCTGGGCTGAGCCTTGACCAGCCACATCATATCCTAGAAAAACTGGATGGCAGCATGATCCATGCTGTGCCAGTGGGACGTGAGTTCCGTTTCTGTACTAAAATGGGCATCACCGATGTCAGCATGGGTGCAGAGGCTTTCGTGGCTCGCAACCCCAACATCTACCAATTGGTACGTGATCTGCATGGCCTAGGGCTAACTGTGATTTTTGAGTGGTGTAGCCCACAGCAACGTATTGTGATCGACTACCATCACGATCAACTGATCATCACCGCTGTACGTGAAAACGTGACTGGACAATACTGGACCTATGACCAATTGCTGGCAGTGGGTGCAGAGTATGGTGTGCCTGTTGTGGGTGCTCTTGCAGGTTCAATGTCCAATATGGAAAGCCTGATTGAGCATACCCGCGGACTGGAAAACGCCGAGGGCTACGTAGTACGGTGGGCTGATGGTCATATGACCAAAATCAAGGCCGATCACTACGTGCTATTACACCGTACTAAAGATCAGATCCGTCAAGAGAAGAACGTCATTGACTTGATTGTAAATGAAAAGTCTGATGACTTGAAGCCCATGTTGGATGCTGTGGATTTGGAGAATTTTGTGCGGTTTGAAACTGAGTTTTGGCAAGGTGTTCAAACTGTCGCCGACTACGTGTCTGCATTGTACCACAAAGGTGATGTATATCAGAATCGACGTGATTTTGCTGTGGAGTTTGTACAGCATCAAAAGTCTGAGTTGCGGCCTTTGCTATATGCAATGAGAAATGGTCATTCTGCACGTGCGGTTGTTGTGGACGGTATTCAGTCCTCCATTGGCAGTCAAACTCGTATTGATGCTGCTCGTTGGCTGTGGGGTGGTCACAGTTGGACTAACTCCACTTATTTTGGGGACAATTGATTATGGACATTAGTGAATTTCTATATGGTTTTTTTGCCTCTGTGGGCATGATTTGGACCTTTCTATTGCTTATGGGTGTGTTGGGCAGGATGGGCAAGAAGGAACCAATTCCAGTTGCTAAGATCAATGGCGAAATCTATGAAATGAAGGACATTGTGGTAGCACAGGCCGAATATGTCAACCAATCAGGATATCAAGGTTGGTTTCTGTGGGATTTACCCACAAATAAATTTTTAGGCCAGTCGACAGATCCCGCTAAATGTGTTAGTATGCTTCAAGAACGTTTCCCCGGTAAAACTATTTTTGTCAAAGGATTGCCCGAATGACTATGCATCTTGCCCACCCTGCACTAACCACCACTGGTCGCCGTAAAGGCAAAGTCAAGTGGGCCAGTGCTGAGCAGAAGCGTCGTGCTGAAGAACTTGATCGTGAGTGGCAAGCCCGTACCGAGGAATTTCGTAAAATGAGTAAACCTGTAGCATTCAAACCCGCTCCACGTAGTGCCGAAGCCCAGCGTCCTAAATACCCGCCAGGGCGTGAGCCCAAGCAGGTTATTCCCAGTGTAGATTCTGGCCAATGCGGTGCAGTTAGCAGTCCACAGACTCCAAAGTATACCGGAGATGCTGTAGTCGGTATCGCTATTATGCACAAGAGCTGTCTACAACCTGTATTCAGCCAAGAAGCTGCAATCGATTCCGCACGTATGCGTCGCGGTTAATTTTCTTACATCAATATGCCCAAAGACGATATTATTAAAATGATTGGCCACGTAGAAGAAGTTCTACCAGCCGCAATGTTTCGCGTTCGTATCGAAGATACTAAACAGTTGATTTTGGCTTACCTTGGGGGCAAGATGCGTCAACATAGCATCGAAATCCTCCAAGGTGACCGTGTGGAGGTCGAGATCAGTGTTTATGATCTAACTAAAGGAAGAATCGTTTACCGCCATAAATAATGGTATGAACGACATTCGACGCACACTTACCTTACTTGAAGCTCGTCAAGAACTTAGCTTAGATCGCCTAACTTATGAGCTAGGCGACCTCGATCCTGTATTGAGTCGGGAAAATGTTTCGGCTCACTACAATAAGTTAGCCCGCAACTACGTAAAACGTTATAATGCTGGCGAGGGCGATCCGGACTTTAACGAAGCCGGTGCTTACCTACACAATACATTATTTGCTCAATTTCGTGCACCCAAAGCATCAAACCGTCCCACTGACAGCAGTTTAGCTCTAATTGAACGTCGTTGGGACAGTTGGGATAACTTTCGTGACGAATTTGAACGTGTAGCCATGAGCATACAGGGCTCGGGTTGGGTTTATATGAGCCGCAATGGTGATATTAAAACTATACGTAATCATCAGATACGCCGCGATATTGCACTATTAGTCGACTGGTGGGAACATGCTTGGTATATGGATTATGGTCCCGACAAAGCCAATTATTTAAAAAACATTTGGCGTATCATTGATTGGTCTGTGATAAATTCAAGACTGTAAAGGAATTTCAAAGATGAAAACAAAACTAGCCGCAATAATACTCAGTGTAAGTTTATTGTCAGGTTGTGCCGCTGTGGACACAGTAAAAAAGTATTGGCCCAAGCCACATGATCCTGTAATGTTCGCACAATTAGTTCAATTAGATATTGTAGTAGAGCGGCAAAACTGTGATGCACCTGCCTGGAGCAGTATCACGTTAATGAGTGAAAATCTTGCTCGTTATGTTGAGTGGCGTAGAGATCCACAGGCCGAAAACTTACGTGGACTACATAATCACATCGAACGTCTGTCCAAAGGTGGTAGCAAAACCTTTTGCGAATTAGGCAAACGTACTGCACGTCAACGAATTGAAGCAGCAAAGTCTGCATGGGAAGGAAGATAACATGACATTACTAGAACAAGAAATTGTACATATCGCAGAACAATGTAGCCTTGGGAACATCACCGAAGAAGAGCGCAACTATTTGCTGTCAGAGATACGTGACATTCGTGCAGCACAGGAGTGTGCAGGCAATGAACAGTTGTTCCGTCACGTAGTGCAAGCCTGTAATATCGCAATGAAATTAGTTTAATCAAACTTATGTACAAATATCAGCTTTGGATTAGAATCAATGATTACCAAACAGCTAACACTGTAATCTGGGCATCAAACGATTTTGAAGCCAAACAATTGGGCGAAGCTCAGTATGGTCAGGGCAATGTATTAAATTATACCAGAATTGACTGACATGGCATACTCAGACAAGGTGTTAGATCATTATGAAAACCCACGAAATGTGGGTAGTATGGATCGCACTGACTCAAACGTTGGTACTGGCATTGTTGGGGCTCCCAGTTGCGGTGATGTTTTAAAATTGCAGATTCGAGTCGAGGATGGAGTCATCACAGATGCTCGATTCAAGACCTATGGTTGTGGATCAGCGATTGCAAGTTCTTCATTGGTCACAGAATGGATCAAAGGGCGTACTTTGGCCGAAGCTGAACAAATTCGAAATACTGCTATAGCTGAAGAACTAGCGTTGCCACCAGTTAAAATACATTGCAGTATTTTAGCCGAAGATGCAATACGAGCAGCGATAGCTGACTATCGTAAAAAACATGATTAATAATAAGATTCAATATCTAAAATATTTGATTGTTGCTATCTTTGTTGTTGTCATGTCTGGATTTGTGTATGAATACGGTATTGAATATTTTCATATTCAAGAACACAATCAACAGGTTCAATTAAATCGAGCAACACAACAGATCGAACATGCTAAAGTGCATCAGCAAAATCGGCATCCTGTGCATAAAGAGACCGAATCCAAAGAAATAGTCGAAACTAAAATATCGGTACATGGTGTCATGGATCTTGAACTCAATGAACGTACTAGTTGGACCACAATAGCTAAAATACTAGTGACTATTTTAGGAACTTGGCTAGGAATAAGACTGATAAATCATGTTTTTCGCAGATTAGAACGTGTATGATAAGACTAACACCACGTGCTGAACAGCAGATAAAAACTCTATTAAATCAGCGTCAACATGGTATTGGTATACGCTTAGGAGTCAAAACTACTGGATGTTCGGGGTTAGCTTATCGTTTAGAGTATGTGGATCAAAAAGAATCCAACGATCTTGAACAGGCTTTTGGTGGATTTTTAGTGTTTGTGGATGCAAAATCCATGCCTTATATTACTGGAACCACTGTGGATTATGTTCGAAAAGGATTAAATGAGGGATTTGAGTTCTCTAATCCTAACGAAAAGGCCAAATGTGGCTGCGGAGAAAGTTTCACAGTTTAACCGTATTCAAAAGAATACCGACCATGATAAATACTAGAATAATACACTCTAGGATACCATGGCACAGCAAATCATTGATATTGGCTCAGCACCCGATTCCGGAGACGGTGATAGTCTAAGAACAGCATTTGACAAAGTAAATCAAAATTTTACTGAAGTCTATACCATAGCCGAAAACGGCGTGACTGGACCTACTGGTCCACAGGGCTACGACGGATCCAGAGGCCCCACTGGACACACAGGCCCACAGGGCGAAGCAGGGGTCACCGGGCCCACTGGTCCACAGGGATTAATGGGATTTCCGGGTGCTAAAGGTGCCACAGGATCTATCGGTGCTCAAGGCGTTCAAGGACGTCAGGGTTTACAGGGCCAACAAGGTTTACAGGGTACACAAGGGCGGCAGGGTTTACAGGGAGGACGTGGTGATGCAATCACTATTGCTGGCTCTGTCCCGGACGTTAATATTGCTCCTCCCGGTGATCCACAAATAACATTAAGTGCAGCATTTCCTTCGGCCACACCTTCGACTGGTGTTATTGATCTTGCTGCTGGAGATTTATGGGTTTATGACGGAGCCGGATGGATAAATGTTGGTCCAATTGTGGGACCAGCGGGAACCTCTGTATCCATAATCGGATCAGTTTTAGATGTAAACATTGCTCCACCTGGCGATGCACAGATCACTTTAAATACTGCTTTCCCTTCTGCCACTAGCGGAAATGGTGTTATTGACACTGCTACGGGTGATTTATGGGTATATGACGGTGCTGTTTGGAATAATGTAGGAACAATTGTAGGACCACAGGGTCCACAGGGCACTCAAGGCACACAGGGCACTCAAGGCTCTCAAGGTCGTCAGGGTATACAGGGCATACAGGGCATAACCGGACAACAAGGCACTCAAGGTCGTCAGGGTATTCAAGGCGAACAGGGTATACAGGGTATACAAGGAGAACAAGGAACTCAGGGCACACAGGGTATCCAAGGGGAACAGGGCACACAAGGTCTACAAGGAACTCAGGGCACACAGGGTATCCAAGGGGAACAGGGCACTCAGGGTCTACAAGGAACTCAGGGCACTCAGGGTCTACAAGGAACTCAGGGCACTCAGGGCACTCAGGGCACTGAAGGTAGCTTCGGTGGAGCCACATTCCAATATCAATTTGACAGTAAAATTGATACAACCGATCCGGGCTCTGGATTTTTGAATTTAAATAATGCATCACATACTCTTGCTAATGTATTGGTTATAAGTGAAGTAGATTCGACCAGTACTAATTTGGCTTTATATTTGGCCACAATCGACGACTCAACTTCGCCGATCAAAGGACATATAAAACTTAGCGAAAAAGATGATCCCAGTAAATTTGCATTTTATGCGATAACTGGAACTAGCACTGATCAAGGATTATGGTATACTGTGCCTATTTCTTGGCTGTCTGGTGATTTTAGTACCGTCACCAATCTAGAAAATGTCTTAATTACCTTTGCTCGTACTGGAGATGTTGGTCCTCAAGGCACTCAAGGAACTCAAGGAACTCAGGGACTACAGGGCATACAAGGTATCCAAGGTATCCAAGGTATCCAAGGCACTCAGGGAACACAGGGTATTCAAGGCGAACAGGGAATCCAAGGTCGTCAGGGTATTCAAGGCACACAAGGCACACAAGGAACTCAGGGGATCCAGGGCGTACAAGGACAACAGGGCATCCAAGGTGAGCAGGGTTTACAAGGAACTCAGGGCATACAGGGAACTCAAGGCTATCAAGGCTATCAAGGCTATCAAGGTCTGCAGGGTGAACAGGGTGAACAGGGCATACAGGGAACTCAGGGACCACAGGGAATTCAGGGCTATCAAGGCTATCAAGGTCTGCAGGGTGAACAGGGCATACAGGGAACTCAGGGTACTCAGGGAACTCAAGGTACTCAAGGTATACAGGGCTATCAAGGTCTGCAGGGTGAACAGGGCATACAGGGAACTCAGGGCCAACAAGGCATTCAAGGTGAGCAGGGAACTCAAGGTATACAGGGAGAGCAAGGTCTTCAAGGTATACAGGGAGAACAGGGCATACAGGGCATACAGGGTATCCAAGGATATCAAGGCGAACAGGGTCCGTCAACTAGTTTATTTCTATTTTTAGCCGAAACATCAGCAACATCAGGATATCCCGGAGATGGATATATTATTTGGGATACTAATCCTCAGGTCAGTTCCAATAATGTTATTGTTAGCCATTTAACCGAAGATCTCACTGACATTGATCGTATATTAGCCACTCTGGTCGAAACTGAACAATTCTTATTACAGGATCGCAATAATAGTTCAAACTATCAAGTTTGGACTATTTCTGGAACTCCAACTAATACTAATCCGGGATTGTCAAATAGTTATTGGACATTCCCGGTCACTCTAGATGACTCGGGCGGAACTGGTACTTCTAATTTTTCCGACGATCATGAGATATTTTTATCGTTGGTTAGAGGGGCCACAGGCTTACAAGGTACTCAAGGTATTCAGGGTATTCAGGGTATTCAAGGAGAACAGGGCACACAGGGCATTCAGGGCGAGCAAGGTATACAGGGAACTCAGGGTATACAAGGCGAACAGGGTACACAGGGTACACAGGGTACACAAGGGATTCAGGGAACTCAAGGCATAAAAGGAACGGATGGTACATCTGTTGATATTTTGGGCAGTGTTGCAACTGCAACTTCATTGCCCGGTTATCCTTCTAGCTATGGTGGTGCCACTGGTGATGGTTATATCACACAGGATCTCGGACATTTATGGTTCTGGGATGGTGCAACTTGGGTCGATGCTGGAGAAATTCGTGGTCCACAGGGACTACAAGGCCAGCAGGGGCTACAAGGCCAGCAGGGGCTACAAGGCCAGCAGGGACTACAGGGTGTTCAGGGTCAACAGGGCACCCAAGGTACCCAAGGAATACAGGGCATCCAAGGAACCATCGGAGAGTTCGGCGGCGCCAGTTTTGAATATGACTATTTGACTTCAACTGGTAGTGGAGATCCTGGGTCAGGAAATTTAAATTTAGATACACTGACATTTACCGCAGCAACACAAATAATCATTGACCAATTCGATAATGATCTTGGAGACATCACTAACTTCATGACATCTATTAATAGCAGTCAGTCTGCTATTAAAGGATTTGTTAGAATAGCACCAGTAGCAAGTCCAAATGATTATATATTTTACGCCATTAATAATGCAGTAGTTGATAATACTGGATATTTTACTGTTCCAATCAGCTACTTAGATTCGACTGCAATATCATGGTCAAATGCTACTCCGGTGGTAGCAACGTTTGCAGTCACGGGCACACGAGGAGACCAAGGTAATCAAGGTATCCAAGGCATTCAGGGAATTCAAGGACAGCAGGGTATTCAGGGCGAACAGGGCATCCAGGGCATCCAGGGCAGTCAAGGAACTCAGGGTATCCAGGGCGAACAGGGTATTCAAGGTATTATTGGAGATATTGGACCCACTGGACCCACTGGTATAAATCTCGAACAGTATCAATATCAAAATTCCAACTATCTTGCGGTGGCCGGTAATCGAATCATAGCAGACACCACCGGTGGCCCATTTACAATCACATTACCTGCAACACCATCGTTGGGCGATTGTATTACTATAACAGATGGCGGAAATTGGAGCGTCAATAACCTCACAGTGGCAAGAAATGGATCTACTATCGAAGGCTATGTTGACGATGTTTTAGTCACTGTTGCTGCTTGCACATTAGAATTCATATACGATGGATCAAATTGGCAAGTCACTGCGACATTAGGCGCTCAGGGTGTCACTGGACCCACTGGTATAACTGGACCCACTGGTATAACTGGCCCTACTGGTATAACTGGCCCTACTGGTATAACTGGACCCACTGGTATAACTGGACCCACTGGTATAACTGGCCCTACTGGAACCGGAGCATCAAGCCGTTCATCGGCTGCGGTCACTACCAGTTCACTAGCCGACGCTGCATCTGGAGATTTTACTATTACCGGATTCAAGGGATATCTACTGTACAAAATTCAAACATCGGCCGCAGCCTGGATTAGATTATATACTACCACTGCTGCAAGAACTGCTGATGCTGGAAGATCAGAATTAGTTGATCCGACCCCGGGATCAGGTGTTATTGCCGAAGTAATCACAACCGGAGCAGAAACAGTATTAATGAGCCCAGGAGTAATCGGATTTAATAACGAGTCAGTCCCCACTACAGATATTCCGATCGCAGTTAAAAACAAGAGTGGCGGCACTACTACTATTACTGTCACACTAACTATAGTACAAACCGAGGTATAACACATGGCTGAAGAGGTCAGAGAATATGTTGTGACGTTAAAAAACTTCGATGATCTCGACGATTTTTATGATGATATGGAAACTCCGGGCGGAAATTTATATATACCGGGGCGCAGTGTAGATGTGGCCAATCGTAGATCTATTAGTCGAAATACACATTATTATCTCACTGACTCCGAAGCCGACACACTCAGAAATGATCCTAGGGTATTAGATGTAAGTAAAACACCCGAAGAACTGGGCTTAATTGCCAGACCTCTGTTTACACAGACCGAAACTGATTGGGACAAATCTGGTATTAATAATAGCAATCATAATAACTGGGGTTTATTGCGTTGTGTCGAGGGTGCACAAAGATCGGGATGGGGATCGGACAGTACCGCAATTCAATCTGGTACAATCACAACCACATCAGAGGGAAGAAATGTTGATGTTGTTATTGTTGATGGTTTGATTAATCCTTTACACCCTGAGTATGCACTTAACAGTGACGGTACGGGCGGTAGCCGTGTGATACAATATAACTGGTATCAACATAGATTAGCAGTTGAAGGATTAGCAAATAGTACTTTCGTTTATGCGAACTACACAGGAACCGGGGCCGAAGGGGACAATAATCACGGTGCTCATGTGGCCGGAACTGTGGCCGGAAATACGCAGGGATGGGCCAGACAGGCCAATATTTACAATATTTCACCCTACGGCAATGACGGAAATAGTCTCAGTAATTTATATCTTTACGACTATATAAGAGCATTTCATAATGCCAAGGCATTAAATCCTGCCATTGGACGTAAAAATCCCACAATAATGAATAACAGTTGGGGATATTATAGCTACATTTATTATACCAACGTGACCAATCTTAGATTTCGTGGTACAGTGTTAACCGGACCATTTACCGTTAATCAACTTAATTCATACGGTGCCATAGTGGCCGGTGACAATTATGTTTATGCTGGTTATAGATATACTGCAATCGAAGTTGATATTGAAGACTGTATCAATGCTGGAATTATTTCAATTGGTGCAGCAGCAAATGATTCGGTAAAGATCGATACCTATGGCGGGATCGATTATAACAATTATCTAAATAGTGGATCGGTATATTATCATCGTGGACCCACACCAGGAGCATCTGCTCTCAGTGATAATTCTCCGGCAACAATTTGTGTTGGATCAATTGGCCCCGAGACCGACGAAGACAAATCTTATTTCAGCAATTGTGGGCCTAGGGTAGACATTTATGCTCCCGGACATTATATCCAAAGTAGTTTGCACAGCGGTGGCGTCAATGATTCTAGAAATAATTCTTACAAGTTAGGAAAATATAGCGGAACCAGTATGGCCAGTCCGCAAGTCTGTGGAGTATTGGCCTGCCTATTAGAAACTTATCCAGATTTAACTCAAGCTGGCGCTAGAAATTTATTAACAAAGATTTCAAAAAAAGATCAAATCACCGACCTGGGTAGATTGACTAATACTTATTCGGTCACCAATTCGGGTAGTTCGGACTATGTGTTTTCCGGCAGTGGCAGCGGTAATGACATCACTATTACAGTGGTGTCGGGTACGATTTTAGTGTTTAATGTGTCAGCCACAGGGCATCCATTTTGGATTAAAACAGTTCAGGGAACCGGAACTGGTGATGCAGTCACAACTGGAACTATTACTAATAATGGTACTGCATCCGGAACTATAACCTGGGACACCTATGGAGTAAATGCCGGTACCTATTACTATAATTGTCAATTTCACAGTTCAATGAGTGGACAAATTGTAATCACATCTGAGTTTTCTGCTGGTTCTTATTATTTGTTGGGATCGGGAAATCGATATCTTTACTATAGCAAAGAAAGAGAAACCTCGGGCACAGTGTTTCCTAATCAGAGATCGCAGGCAAGACCGTCATCGGGTGCAGTATTTCCCCGCACTCGAATAAGAGTAAGAAAATAAGAATAAATATAAGCTACATATGATTGAGACATTATGACAGTAGATATCAAAACCATCATACAAAGTTCTTTACCCACTGGACCACAGGGCATTCAGGGCGTACAGGGCGAACAGGGTATTCAGGGACCACAGGGTATCCAAGGGCCACAGGGACTTCAGGGTATTCAGGGAGAACAGGGTATTCAAGGGGTACAGGGCCAACAAGGTGTTCAGGGCATACAGGGCATACAGGGCATACAGGGTACAGTGGGATCAGGATTGGCCATACTGGGTGTGGTCGCCGACGAAACAGCATTGCCCGGATGGCCCAGTAGTTATCTTGGTAATACCGGTGATGCTTATGTCACATCAGACGATGATCATATATGGGTATGGGATGGTTCTGCTTGGGTAGATTTGGGTACATTGGGGTCGGGTGGCAGTGGAATACAAGGTGCTTATTTTGATACTACAACTAGTAGCTATGTGTTGCAGACCACGCAGGGCACAATTCAAACTCGTCAATTATCCTTTGTTCCGGCTGGGAATTATGGTGATTTAACTAATGCATCAATCACTGATCCATTCACTGGCAACAATGGAGACTATTACGTAGATTTAGAACAAGAAGGACCAGTACAACCACATGACTTTGGTCCCGTGAACTTTAAAGGTATACAGGGTATTCAGGGCTTACAGGGCTTACAGGGTATTCAGGGCTTACAGGGACAACAGGGCTTACAGGGACAACAGGGTATACAAGGTATACAAGGTTTAAGAGGTAATGTCGGCGAGCTTGATGCTAAGAAAAATTTTGTGGTAGTCACAACAAATCCTTCTTTATCCGGTGCTGGAGCATGTAATAACATCATAATTGGTGACGGTGCAGGTCGTTGTTTGACCGGTGGTTATAATAATTTCTTTGCCGGACAATGTGCCGGTCGTAATAATACCACTGGATCTCATAATTTCTTTGCCGGACGTTGTGCCGGGTTTGAAAATACCATTTCTTGTAATAATATCTTCATCGGTGAGCGTGCCGGTCTCAGTAATAATGGTGGTTTTTATAACAATTTCTTGGGTGCTTGTGCAGGTCAGAATAATACCACCGGTTGCTATAACAATTTCTTCGGTCGGTATGCCGGTTATTATAATACCACCGGTAGAAATAACAATTTCTTTGGTAGAGATGCCGGTTCTTATAATATCAGTGGACGCTATAACAATTTTTTCGGTCAAGGAGCTGGTCGCAGAAACACTAGCGGCTGTTTCAATAATGTTTTTGGCTTTCAAGCTTCTTTATATCTTTATACCGGTTGTCATAATAATTTCTTTGGCACCTATGCCGGGCATGGTCAAATCTTTTCAACAACGGTTCTCATAATAACTTTATGGGATGTAATTCAGGGCGTTGTATTACATCAGGAGGTCACAATTTTATAGCTGGAGCATGTGCAGGCTATTTTATAACCACTGGCTGTAATAATAATATACTAGGCAGAGATGCTGGACTACGAGTGACTTCGGGTTCGTATAATACTTATTTTGGCCGTCGAGCTGGTGCTTGTACTACCACTGCAACTAATAATATTTTCTTGGGGTGTGATGCAGGTTGTGCTATCACCACTGGCAGTAGTAATACTATATTAGGTAGTGCAGTAGGAAGTTCAAGTTTGACTAGTACTGTGATATTAGCTGCTGGTACTACAGAAAGACTAAAAGTTAACAGCACAGGTCTTTATATTAATAGTGTTTTATTCAGTAGCGGCGGCGGTTCTAGTGTATTTGCTGTTTGTAATAGTACAAACATAGTAAGTTGTCTTAGTGGTACCGGCGGAACTGGTCCTAATAACTTTTTTGCTGGATGTTGTGCCGGTTGCTGTAATACCACCGGCAGCTACAATAATTTCTTTGGTAGATGTGCCGGTTTTCGAAATACCACTGGCTTCCAAAACAATTTCTTAGGTGACAGTACCGGTCGCTGTAATACCACCGGCTTCCGTAATAATTTCTTCGGCACTTGTATCGGTTTTTATAATAACACCGGCAGTTATAACAACTTTTTCGGTGCTTCTGCAGGTCGTTTGAATACTACCGGCTGTGAAAACAATTTCTTTGGTCGTAACACTGGTTGGAATAATACCACCGGCTTCCGAAACATTTTCTTAGGTACTTCTGCTGGATATAGTAATACCACAGGATGCCACAACAATTTCTTCGGTCAATATGCTGGTTCTATTAATACCACAGGCATCTATAACATTTTCTTCGGAACGCAGGCTGGTCAGTATAATACCACCGGTTCCAGAAATATCTTTATCGGATGTAATTCGGGCCGTTCAGTGACCACTGGATGCAGTAATACTATAATTGGTAGTATTCTTGGAAGTGCCGGATTATGCAATACTGTGATATTAGCCGCTGGTTCATGCGAACGTTTGAGAGTAGATGGCACTGGACTTTGTATAAACGGTGTCCTGTTCACTGGGTCTGGAACATTAAATGATTTGACCGATGTTGTAATAACTAGTCCGTCTGCGGGTCAAGTTGTAAAATACAATGGAACCAACTGGGTAAACTCAACCGACGATAATTCCGGCACCTCTGCTCTACTCGATGATTTGACCGATGTTGTATTAAGTGCACCGGCTTCGGGACAAGCATTAGTTTATAATGGAGCAAGTTGGATCAACTGTGCTGTAGGTGCCGGATTGTCTGGTGCATGTAATTTCTTTGTCACCTGTGGCAACCCAGCATTAACCACTGGTGTGCATAATACCATAATAGGGTTCGGTGCCGGGTGCTGCTTAACATTAGGTAGCTATAATTTCTTTGCTGGTTTTTGCGCTGGTTTTGCTAACACTACTGGCGAAAGTAATTTCTTTTTTGGCTGCGGTGCCGGTCGATGCAATACTACAGGTATTAGAAATACTTTTATTGGGCGAGAAGCTGGTTTCGGTAATACAGGAGGGTGTAACAATATTTTTATCGGAGATGGCGCGGGTCAATGCAACACAATAGGATCTTTCAATAACATCTTCGGTCATTGTGCCGGTAGATTTAATACCACCGGCTCTAATAATAATTTCATGGGATGTTGGGCTGGTTATAATAATACAACTGGATGCAGCAATACTTACTTAGGGTATTGGGCTGGCTATAATAGAACTAGTGCTTCTGGAAACACTTTTATTGGCTGCAATGCGGGTGCACTTGGTACCTGTGGCAATTATAGCGTCTTTATTGGACGCGATGCAGGATGTCAATCTTGTGGATGGAGTAATAATTATTTTGGACTCAGGGCTGGCGCAGGATCTTTTGGTAGTACCGGAGCTTATAATAATTTCTTTGGCCGATATGCAGGGTTCTACATTACCACCGGCAGTTCCAATAATTTCTTCGGTCGCTATGCTGGATGTCGGATTACGTCGGGCTCTAATAATAATTTCTTTGGTTCCTATGCCGGTCGCTGTAATACCACCGGCAGTTCCAATAATTTCTTCGGTTTTGGTGCTGGTCGTAATAATACCACCGGCGTTTTCAACAACTTCTTCGGTCTCTATGCTGGTCGTAATAATACCACCGGCAGTTCCAATAATTTCTTCGGTGCTTATGTCGGTCGCTGTAATACCACCGGCAATTCCAACAATTTCTTCGGTCAGTGTGCCGGTTGCCTTAATACCACCGGCAGTGCCAATAATTTCTTCGGTCTCTATGCTGGTCGTAATAATACCACCGGCAGTTTCAACAATTTCTTCGGTTATAGGACTGGCGAAGGCAATACCACTGGCTGTCACAATAATTTCTTCGGTTATTATGCTGGTTTCTGTAATACCACCGGTAATCACAATGTATTTTTAGGGTGCTGCGCTGGTTCTTCCAATTTAACAGGAAACAGCAATACTTTTATTGGTGTCCTAGCAGGACAGAGAAATATTTCGGGCAGATATGGGGTTTTTATAAGTTGTTTAGCAGGAGCTTGCAATACTACAGGATATGCTAACATTAATATAGGATTTAGTGCAGGAAGAGGTACTACCACTGGCGATTACAATATCTTTTTTGGTGCTTTAACGGGTCGCTATAATACTACTGGCAGGAATAATCTTTTCTTTGGCGGTGGCGGTGGATATTGTAATACCGTTGGCAGTTATAACATCTATCTTGGTCCAAGTGCAGGTAGAGGTAATACGACAGGCTGCGACAATATCTTCATTGGTAGACTTGCGGGTTTTTGTAATACCATTGGCAGTAATAACTTAATTTTTGGGTGTTGTTCCGGTGTTGGTGCGGTAGGTTTAGCTAACATCACGACCGAGTGCAATCGCATTATTATGGGCAACAATGCTCATACCTGCGCTCAAATACAAATTGGGTGGACCACAGTTTCTGATGTCAGAGATAAATGCATTTTTGGTCCTGTACCACATGGTAGGAGTTTCTTACAAAATATTAACCCTATAACTTTTGCATTTAAAAATCGAGAAACTGATGAAATAACCGACCCTATTAATAAACGGCGTTATGGCTTCAGTGCTCAAGAAATTGCAGAACTAGAGGGCAATGATCCAGTATTAGTATCAAAAGAAAACTCTGATAAATTGCAAATGACCAATGATTATTTGATACCAATTCTTGTTAATGCAATAAAAGAACTATCAAACGAATTGGAAACGGTTAAATCGAGACTCGATGTATTAGAAAATCAATGAAGAAAAAAACACGATTAGACGAAATAAACATTACGAAATAATTTCTATAAAAATAAATCATAACCTATAAACTACGATACATACTAAAAAAGTTTCTAGGTTGAATTAATGAAATCTATTCTGATAGCTACTCCTTGCCTTTACGGTAAAGTTGATGCCTATTACGTCAACAGTCTATGTGAATCCATAAAATTAGGACTTAAATTCGATCTACATTTAAAAGCTATATTTCTTGCCAACGAAAGTATACTGCCAATGGCTAGAAACGAACTTATAAATTTAGCTTACGATCAAAAATACGAATCATTGGTTTTCGTTGATGATGACGAACTTTGGGATCCAATGGCCATTATCAGTATAATACAGTCCGAAAAAGATGTAGTGGCCTGCCCGGTAGTCAATAAAGGCGATCAACGAATCAAATATAATGTATATTATGATATCGATAAAGTCAAAGTAGATCCATTGGATGGATACTTTACTGTACCAAAAGTAGGCACCGGATTCCTTAAACTTAGTAAAAAAGCTATTGCGGATCTTGTTGAGTCCTCACCAGAAGTTAAATTTAGACAGCGTAGTATCAAAGCAGTATTTGACTATGGACATATAAATGGACAGTTTGTGGGCGAGGACATCTTGTTATGCCGTAAATTAAACGAACTAGGATACAAGATTTGGATCAATCCCGAATACACAGTTTATCATATGGGTACAAAAATGTATACCGGAGATTTCGCTCAAAGCATTTCCAATTGGTATGATAAAAAATAGTATCTCGGTGGTTATACCCACAATGTGGAAAATGCCCGAATTTGAAACATACTTAGCTGAGTATGTGCGAATAGAATCTATTAATCAAATTATCTTAATTGATAACAACTACACACAACGTCCCAACAATTCCATTCTCAACGATCCTAAAATAACTGTGGTATGCTATGAAAAAAATATCTATGTAAACCCAGCATGGAACGAAGGATACTATAGGTCCACTTCTGATATATTGTGTTTACTCAACGACGATATCAGAGTTAACTCTGTGATTTTTGATTATATTCAGAGTTTAGATTTCACCGACATAGATATCATCGGGGTACATCTAAAAGGCAGTGTGGACAATTATCATATTGTGGAACATCCGGATCTCAAAGAAGAATTAATTAAACTCAATGTTGATAAATCCAAACCCATTGGTGGGCAAAGTTATGCGTTTGGTGTTTGTATGTTTATGCCAAGATCACGATATAAATTGATACCCAGTCTTTATCAAGTTTGGTATGGCGACGATTATTTAATACAGAACTGTAAAAATATCTACACATTAAAAACCAGTAGAATCACTGGCGAAATATCAAAAACTATTGCAAAATTTGACAAAAACAGCGATGTACACCGTCGAATTGAACTGGATTCACACAATGCCTACAAATATAATCACTTTTTAAATGGACGAAATTGGGATTTGGTCAAACAACACACTAGGAAAAATAAAGATATGGATAAAAGTGTTCTTAACATATTTGAAAGTCAATATCAATGGGCCTGTAATACTCATTGTGATATCAATGAACATTTACCTGTGCTTTACGAACTTGCCAGTCAATGCAAACACATCACCGAATTCGGTGTAAGACGGGGCATGAGTACACGAGCATTTTTAAACACCGATGCTGTATTGAGATCTTATGATCTAGTAATTGACCCCGAACTTGATAAGTTGTTCGAACTAGCAATTCAATCGGGTAAAGATGTGCAATATACTAAAGCCAATGTGCTAGAAATCGACATCGACGAAACAGACTTGTTATTCATTGACACATGGCATATCTATGAACAACTTAAACAAGAGTTAGATCGTCATGCAAAAAGTGCCAGAAAGTATATTGCATTTCATGACACATATACATTTGGATTATCCGGTGAAGATAGCAGTGATCGGCAGGGTCTTTTATCTGCTATAGTGGAATTTTTAATTAAATATCCTGAGTGGAAATTTAAGATTTATCGAACCAACAACAACGGATTAACCGTTTTAGAGCGAAGAAATTATGAGCAAATATAGTATTTTTCATTTACAAGGCGGAATTGGTAAACATGTGGCTGCAACCGCAGTGGCTCGAGCGATTAAAAACAATCATCTAGATCGAAAATTAATTGTGGTATGTGCTTACCCAGAAATTTTTATAAATCTATCATATGTGGATAGAGTTTACCAAATTGGAGC
>Ga0172372_10002348_pt1 | contig 28829 bp, 30 predicted proteins | sample LakKiv5m_2_FD_114544 | JGI IMG/M metagenome (GOLD analysis project Ga0172372, IMG submission 114544) | Freshwater microbial communities from Kabuno Bay, South-Kivu, Congo - kab_092012_9.5m | ecosystem: Environmental > Aquatic > Freshwater > Lake | place: Democratic Republic of the Congo...
GAGCCTGTTCGGGTCCGTCCTCCGTCAGCCACCCGGGCTTGCATCGGCGCCGACAGGTGCGGGAAGGTGCGCGTGCCTCGGGCCGCCGATCCGTCGTCCGGACGGCGCCTCGTCGCGCGTCTTTCGTCGGTCGGGAAATGGGGGCTAAACCCTCCCGGGGTGCGACCGATGGCTGGCGAGACCCCTGATGAACCGCTTCCTCGACCAACTGCGGGCCTTCCACGATGGGCTCGACCCGAGCCGCCGGCGCGTGTTCTACGCGGCGGTCGCGCTCTCCCTGGCCGCGATCCTCGGCGTGGGGGTGTGGGCGAGCCAGCCGAGTCAGACGGTGCTCTCGGTGCCCGAGTCGGCCGACGAGCTGGCGCGCCAGACCTCGGTGCTGGCCCAGGCCGGGCTGCCCTACGAGGTGGACCCCGTCACCCGCGCCATCTCGGTCCCCTCGTCGGTGCTCGCCGACGCCCGCCGCGTGACGGCCACCGACCCGACGGACGTGCTCGAGCCGAGCGCCTTCATGTCGCCCGACCAGGAGAAGTTCCAGCGGGTGCTGGCGCTCCAGAAGTCGTTGCAGCAGACCATCAACGTGTACGACGGGGTGGCCTCCAGCAAGGTGCACCTCAACCTCCCCGAGTCGAGCCCCTTCTTCCGGGACGAGCGGGCGGCGACGGCCACCGTGATGATCCGGCCCGACGCCGGCTCCGTCCCGAGCCCCAAGCTGGCCCGGACCATCGCGCTCGCGGTGGCCCACGCGGTCACCGACATGTCGCCCTACGACGTCACGGTGAGCGACACCAGCGGCCGCGAGCTCTGGCCCGGCGAGATGGGTGCGGGCGGCGAAGGCGGCGATCTCGCGGGTAGCGCTGCGCGCCGGGAGACCGAGCTGTCGCGCGGGCTGCTCACCTCGCTCTCGGTCATCCTGGGGTCCGCCGAGGACCTGACGGTGAGCGTGAGCGTGGAGCTCGAGACGGCCACCCGGCAGTCCACGGTCCGGCAGCTGGACCCGACTTCGGGGGTGGCCACCCGGGAGGTCATCAAGTCCGAGACCGCCTCGAAGGGCGGGGCCTCAACCGCGGCGGGCCCGCCGGGGACCGACTCGAACCTCCCCGAGTCCTCCACCACCAGGTCCACCAGCTCGGGGAGCAGCTCCGACCAGACCACGACCGACTTCGACTACTCGAAGACGGAGACCACCACCACGCTGCCCGCGGGTGGGGTGAAGCGCCTGTCGGCCTCGGTGATGATCAACTCGGCCGCCGTGGCCCGCGTGCTCGGGGTGGCCGAGGGCGGAACGGTGGACGAGGCCGCGGCGGCCGCGCTGAAGACGGACATCGAGGAGGCCACCCGCGCCGCCCTGGGCTTCGACGCCACGCGCGGCGACACCGTGGTGGTCAAGTTCGTACCCTTCGCCGAGCTGGTGGAGGAGCCGGTCGCGCCGCCCAGCGTGGTGGCGCAGGCCGAGCCCTTCCTGCCCACGGTCGCCGCCCTGGTGGCGGTCCTGGCCCTGGTCTTCGGGGTGCTCCGCCCCATGCTCAAGATGGTTCGGCCGGCGCCCGGGAGCGCCCCCCTCGCCGGCGAAGCCGCCGGGGTCGCGGTGGTGGGCCCCGATGGCAAGGTGGTCGCGGCGAACGGCCAGATGCCCGACGAGGACGGCGAGACCTCCGTGGACCTCATGGAGCGCCTGCGCAACTACATCGAGAACTACCAGGCGGTCACCCCGGCCGACCTGTCCAACCTGGTCCGCCGCGAGCCGTCCCACTCCGCCGAGGTGGTTCGTCGCTGGATCCGGGGCTGAGGAGGAACCATGCCCGCCGCCGCCGCCGCCGCCCCCGCCCCCGAGCTCTCGGGCATCGAGCGCGCGGCCATCCTGGTGATGTACCTCGAGCGCGACGCGGCTCGGAGCCTGCTCGACCAGCTCTCCGACGAGGAGATCCAGCGCCTGGGCGTGACCATCTCCGCCGTCCAGAAGGTCGGTGACCACCTGATCGAGTCGGTGGTGAAGAGCTTCATCAACGAGCTGCGTGGGGTCAGCGTGCTGCCCACCACCGGCCGCGACTTTGCCCGCACCGTGCTCCCCGAGCTGGTCGACGAGCGGCGCCGGGACAAGGTGGTGCGTGCCATCCGGCGCCGGGTGGACGACGACTTCGAGACCTTCATCCGTCAAAAGCCCCCCGCGGCCGTGGCGGCCGTGCTCGCCGACGAGCACCCTCAGGTCCGGGCGGTGGCGCTGCTTCGGATGGGCGCGGAGAACGCCGCCCGGGTCCTGGCCGCCTTCGGCGAGGACGACCAGTACGAGCTGACCGTCCGCATGGCTCGCGCCGAGCGGGTGTCGGGCGAGCTGGCCGACGACGTCGAGGCGACCGTGACGCGCGCGCTCTCCGAGGCCGACGACTCGCTCCCGGTGGGCGGGGTCGAGTCCGCGGCGCGGATCCTCGGTCAGATGCCCCGCGAGCGCAACGTGGAGGTCCTCAACCGGGTGCGCGACACCGAGTCCGAGCTGGCCGATCGCCTGCAGCGGCTCATGGTGGTCTTCGACGACCTGGGTGTGCTCGACGACCGCGGCATCCAGACCCTGCTCCGCTCGGTGGACCGCGCGGACCTCGTCCCCGCTCTCAAGGGCGCCCGGGCCGAGCTGCGGGACCGGTTCCTCAAGAACCTGTCCAGCCGCGCCGCCCAGGACCTCATGGAGGAGATCGAGGTCTCCGGCGCCCTCCGGCGCTCGCAGATCCGGGCCGCCCAGGAGCGCATCGTGGACGCCGCGCAGAAGCTCGCCGAGGAGGGGGCCCTGGTGCTCGACCTCGGCGGCGACGCGGAGCGCTGATGGCCGCCGCCTTCGTCTCCACCCGCTTCGGCGCGCCCAAGGTGAGCGCGTGGTCGCCCCTGCAGCTGGCCCGTCCCGCCGCGGTCGCGCCTCCCGTGGTCGCGCCGGCGCCCGTGCCGACGGTGCCGCCTGTCGTGGCGCCTGCCGACCGGGAGAGCACCGCGCTCCGGGCCGAGCTCGACGCCGCGATCGCGGCCCTCGCCGGGGAGCGGGCCGCCCACGAGCAGGCCCGCGCCGACCTGGAGCGGGAACGCGCCGAGCGTGCCGCCCTCGACGTACAGCCGGTGGAGCTCGCCCGCCTGCGCGAGGTGGCCGATGATCTCGTGGCCGCCCGTCGCCGCGGCGTCGAGGAGCTCCGCGAGGGGCTGGGCAGCCTGGTCCTCCACGCGGCGCGCAAGCTCGCCGGTGAGGCCCTCCGGGTCCAGCCCGGGCTCCTCGAGCAGCTCGTCGAGGACACGGTCGCGCTCCTGGGCCGCCAGGGCCTGGTGCTGCGGGTCAACCCCGTGGACATCGAGGCGGTCGGGCGCGCGCTGGCCGGCGTCGACGCCCAGATCGTCGGGGACCCCGCGGTGGAGGCCGGTTGCGTGGCCTCCTCCCCGTTCGGCGCGGTGGACGCATCCATCGGCACCGCCGAGGCGGCGCTGCGCGTGGTGGTGGACGGCTGGCGCACGGCCGGCTGGTCCGCGGAGGACACCTCCCCGGTGGCAGCAGGGGCCCGGTGATGCTGGGCCTCGAGCAGCTCGGCAGCGCCATCCTGGCCGCCCCCGCCCACCAGCGCCGCGGCCGAGTCGTCAAGGTGGTGGGCACGCTCGTCGAGGCGGAGCTCCCCGGGGCGCGTATCGGTGAGACGTGTCGCATCGAGGGGGCCTGCGAGGCGGAGACCGTGGGCTTCCGGGACAGCCGGGCCCTGCTCATGCCGCTCGGCTCCATCGAGGGGGTGCGGTTCGGCGCGCCGGTGCGCACGCTGGGCGAGATGCCCTCGGTGGCCGTCGGCGATGAGCTGCGCGGCCGGATCCTCGACGGTCACGGCAACCCGATGGACGGCCGCGGCCCCCTGCGGACCACGGCGCGTCGCCCGCTGCACGGCGCCCCGCCCGATCCCATGGCGCGGGCGGTGATCCGCACGTCGCTCCCCACCGGGGTGAAGGTCATCGATGGACTGCTCACCTTCGGGCGCGGCCAGCGCATCGGGCTCATGGCCGGCTCCGGCGTGGGCAAGAGCACGCTCATGGGCATGATCGCCCGGCGGAGCGCCGCGGACGTGAACGTGATCGCGCTCATCGGCGAGCGCGGTCGCGAGGTCCGGGAGTTCATCGAGGACGTGCTGGGGGAGGAAGGGCTCGCCCGCTCGGTGGTGGTGGTGGTGACCAGCGACCAGAGCCCGGTGCTGCAGGTGCGGGGCGCCTTCCTCGCCGCGACGATCGCCGACTGGTTCCGCGATCAGGGCCGTGACGTCATGTTCTTCATGGACAGCTGCACGCGCCTGGCGATGGCGCAGCGCCAGATCGGGCTGTCCGTGGGCGAGCCGCCCACCACCAAGGGCTACACGCCTTCGGTCTTCGCGCTGCTCCCGCGGCTCCTCGAGCGTGCGGGGCCGGGCGCGCGGGCGGGGAGCATCACCGCGATCTACACCGTCCTCATCGACGGTGACGACATCCACGACCCCATCGGCGACGCCGTCCGCGGCATCGTGGACGGCCACGTCGTGCTGTCCCGCCGGATCGCCGCCCACGGGCGCTTCCCGGCCGTGGACGTGCTCCAGAGCATCAGCCGGGTCATGCCGGCGGTGACGCGGCCGGCCCACCTCGAGCTGGCCCGACGCGCACGCGAGCTCCTCGCCACCTACGAGGAGAACGAGGAGCTCATCCGGCTCGGGGCCTACAAGGCCGGCGGGTCGGCCGCGGTGGACCAGGCGATCGCCCGGATCGACGGCCTCCGGCGCTTCCTGACCCAGGGCCAGACCGACGCCGTGCCCTTCGACCTGTCGGTGACCGCCCTCGGCGAGGCCACCAGCGGGGCCGAGCTGCACGGGGGGTAAACCCTCGCCCCGGGCGACCGATGCGTGGACATGGCCAAGACGCTCGCCGTCCTCCAACGCCTCCGCGACCACGCGAGGAAAGCCCAGGAGCTGGAGCTGCGCCGCGCCGAACGCGAGCGTGATCGCCAGCAGGGCCGTATCGACGAGCTGCACGCCCGCATGGAGAGCGCGCGGGCCGAGCTCGAACCGGGCGACGCGCACGCGCTCGTCGCCTACCACAACTTCCGCCTGCAGGGCGAGATGGCGAGCCGCCGCGAGCGCGCCCGCCTGGCCCAACGCGAGCGGGAAGTGGACGCCATCGGGCGTCGCCACGGACAGGCGGTCCGCGATCAGCTGGCCGTCGAGAACCTCATCGAGCGGCGGGAGTCCGCCCGGGTCGCCCTCGAGGCTCACGCCGAGATGGCCGTCCTGGACGAGCTCGGCGCTCGGGGTCGGAGGATGGAATGAGTCGTCGTGCGATTTTCCGCCTGCTCGGTCTCGGGACCGCCCTCTGCCTGGTGAGCGCCCTGCCCGCGGCCGAGCCGGTCGCCGGCTCGGAGGCTCCGCTGGCTTCGGCGGGCCCCCCCGCGGACCCCGCGCCCGCCGAACCGGGCGCCGAGCCCGGGGTCCGGGTCATCCCCCCCGACGCGGGCGCCGTGGCCCGTTGGTGCACCGCGGAGCAGCAGGGGGCGCACGCCCTCGCCGAGGGCCTGCGTCGCCGCGAGCGGGAGCTCGACGAAGCGGCGAAGACCCTGGACCTGCGCCACGCCGAGATCGCCGCCGCCGAGGCGCGGATGGTCGAGCGCCTCGCCGCCCTCGAGGCGGTCCGCGCCGAGATCGACACCCTGCTCGCGGGCGCCGACGAGGCCTCCGAGGCCCGGGTGACCGACCTGGTGAAGATGGTCGAGGCCAACCGGGCCAGCGCCGCGGCGCCGATCGTCGCCGAGCTGGACAGCGCCCTCGCGGTGCGGGTGCTCGACGCCATGAACCCCCAGAAGGCGGGGAAGCTCCTCGCCGAGCTCCCCCCTGCCAAGGCGGCGTCTCTCGCCGAGCGCCTGGCCCGCCCCCTTCCCACCGTCGAGGTTCCATGAACCCGGTCGCCCCCGCACCCGCTCCGGCCACCACCCTCCCCCTGCTCTCGGTCGGCCCGGACGCGGACGCCGAGCCCGGGGTGGGCTTCGACGTGCTGCTCCGCGACGCCACGCCTGCCCCGGCCGCGGACGCGACCGTCGCCGCCGGGCTGCTCCTCCCCCTCCTGCCCGGCCTGCCGGTGTTCGCGGCCCCGACCCCGGGGTCGTCGCGCCCGGGCGATCCGACGCCCCCGCGGGCGCTCACGGCGGGACCGTGGGGGACCGAGCTCGGCGTCCAGGTGACCGTGCTCGCCTGGGAGCGCGGGGAGGTGGACACGGAGATCGCGAGCTGGATCGACGAGCTCGCCCAGCCCGCCGCGCCGACGATCCCCCCGGACGTCGAGGGGGCCGCGCCCGAGGTGGCGATGGCGACCGGGCCCCTTCCGCCGGCGGTCTTCGACGAGGACGAGCCCACCCACCCGCGCCTGGGCAGGTCGGCTCCGGCCCCCGGTGCTCCGGTGAGCCCTTCGGCCGAGCCGACCCGGGCCGCGCCGGCCGCCGAAACGGTCCTGGCCACCCCCGCGCCGGCGGCTCCATCCACCCTGGCCGCCCCGGTGGCGGCCGCCGAGCAGGTCGCGGAGGCCGCCGTGCCGTCCGCCGAGCCCGCCCGGGACGCCCCGACCACCCGCCGTCGCCCCGGCGCGGCACGTACCTGGTCGCCGGAGGACGCGGCCCAGGTGGCCGCCGCCGGCACCCCGCCCGTCGCGGCGGGCGAGTCGGTCGCGGCGGTCGAGGGTGCGCCGGCCCCGGTCCCCGCAGCTGCGACGGCGGATCGCGCCGAGAGCTGGGTCCCCGGTCGCCTCCTCCTCGCCGTCGAAGACGGATCCGGCGCCTGGGAGATGGACCTGCACCGGCACCACGGGGTCATGGACCTCGTGTTGCGCGGCGGGGACGACCTGGGCCTCCTGGTCCGCGACCACTGGCGGGAGCTCCGTGAGGCGCTCGCCGCACCCGGAGAGCGCCCGGGCGAGATCCGCCACGAGCTCGTCGTCAGCGCCACCGCCGCCCCCGATGCCGGCGCATCCGGTCGGGAGGGCGCGGAGGAGCGAGGAGCGTTCGAGCGCTGGCGCTCGGTCATCGAGGCCCACGACGCCGCCCCGGTCGGGCGCGCCCCCGCCAACCTTCCCGCCGACGTCGGGGCCACCCGCCTCGTCGACCGTCGGCTCTAGGAGCCCCCATGTCCAGCGTCTCTTCGGCCACCTCGAGCACGGTCAGCACCACCGCGGTGACCGGCTCCACCGACCTCGGGCAGGACACTTTCCTCCGGCTGCTCACCACCCAGATGCAGAACCAGGACCCGCTCTCCCCGATGTCCAACGAGGAGTTCGTGGCGCAGCTGGCCCAGTTCTCCTCGCTGGAGCAGCTCCAGGGGATCTCGGCCGGGATCGAGTCGCTCGCGCTGCTCAACAACTCGATGAACAACTCCCAGATGGTGAATCTCCTCGGCCAGAAGGTCGTGGCCATGGGAGACACCGTGAACTACGACGGCCAGGGCGACCTCCCGCTGCACTACGACGCCTCGTCCGCCACCCAACAGACGACCGTGACCATCACCGACGCCGACGGCACGGTGGTCTGGTCCGGGGACATCGGGCCGGCCGAAGGGGGCGAGAACGTCTGGACCTGGGACGGTCGCACCTCCTCGGGCGCCCAGGCGCCGGCGGGCGAGTACACCTTCTCCTTCGAAGGGACCTCCAGCGACGGCGGGGAGGTGGCGGTGGCCGAGCTCATCGTCGGAGTGGTGGACGAGATGGACTACTCCACGGGCACGCCCACCCCGAGCATCGACGGCACCAGCTTCGGTGTCGGTGACATCCTCCGGGTGGAAGCGCAGGAGGCCTCGTGAGCCAGATTCGCGGCATCGGGCCTCTCGGCCCCGTCCAACCCACCGCACCCGGTCGCACCACGTTCGACGGGGTGGGTGGCTTCGACACCGAGCTGGAGCGGTTCCTTCAGCGGGCACCCAAACCAGAGGCGCCACAGGGCGGGGGAGAGGTGTCCTTCTCGCGACACGCCAACGCCCGGCTCGCCTCGCGTGGCATCGAGCTGGACCGTTCGGACCTGGAGGATCTCTCCGAGGCCGTGGACCAGCTGGCCCGCAAGGGGGCACGCGAGTCGCTCGTGCTCATGGACGAGAACGCCTTCATCGTCGGCATCCCCGACCGAAGGGTGATCACCGTGATGACCCGCGGCGAAGCCGTGGGAAACATCTTCACCAACATCGATTCCACTCTGGTGGTGCGGTAGACAGCACCACCTGAAGCCGGGCTGGACCAAGGGTCACTCCAAGGAAGCTCGGCCACGCGCTCTCCGTCCGTTTGACGGGGGGCTTGAACGTGACAGCCTTCAAGGAGTACCACATGTCCCTTTTCTCCACTCTGCGCACCGGCGCTTCGGGCCTCGGCGTGGCCGCCATGGACCTCTCGGTCATCGGCGACAACATCGCGAACATCGGCACCGTCGGGTACAAGGGCAGCCGCGCCACGTTCGCCGACTTCCTCCCGCAGGACGTGGTGGGGATCGGTGGGAAGTCCCAACTCGGCACGGGGTCGGTCACCAACCAGGTGGACGTGCTGTTCGGGCAGGGCTCGGTCGAGACGACCGGGGTGGCCTCGGACATGGCGATCAGCGGCAACGGGTTCTTCGTCCTCTCCAACGGCACCCAGCGGGCCTACACCCGCGCCGGGAACTTCTCCGAGGACGCCGAGGGCTACCTGACCATGGGCGGCTACCGCCTCCAGGGCTACGGCGCGAGCGACGGCGAGCTCACCTCCGTGCTCGGCGACCTGCAGATCGACCGGGGCACCATCCCCGGGACCCCGACCAGCACCATCACGCTGTCCGCCAACCTGAGCGCCGACGCGGACTACAGCACCACCGACCTCGCCTCGATGGCCTTCTACGGCACGGGCGCCGGCGGCAACACCCTCGCCGACGCCGCCGAGGCGGCCGACGCGACGACCTCGCTCACCATGTACGACAGCCTGGGCCAGCCGCACGAGGTCACCATCGTCTTCGAGCGCACCGGACCGTCCGACTGGAGCTGGCACGCCCTCACCGACGCCACCTCGGTGCTCGACAGCACCGGCGCCGCCTACTCGAGCACCGAGGGGGAGGCCTTCGAGCTCGCCACCGGGACGCTCACCTTCGACACCGACGGCAACCTGACCACCTTCGGGACGCCGACCACCGCCACCGGGTGGAGCTTCGCCGGTTCGGCCGAGCCCTCGCTGAGCTTCGAGTTCGGGCTCGACGACGCCGGCACCGAGAATGACGGGGCGGTCACCATGCTCGGCGGCGACAACGCGGTCTCCTCCATCGTCCAGGACGGCACCGCGGTGGGCGAGCTCCAGGGGTGGTACGTGGACACCGACGGCACCGTGCAGGGCGAGTACACCAACGGCGAGGGCCGGGCGCTGGGCCGGGTCGCCCTGGCGAGCTTCACCTCCACCGCCGGCCTCTCCCGCGAGGGGGAATCGCTCTTCTCGGCGAGCGGCGCCGCCGGCCAGCCGGTGATCGGCGCGCCGGGGGAGAGCGGCCTCGGCGACATCATGGGCTACTCCCTCGAGAAGTCGAACGTCGAGCTGGAAGACCAGTTCGTGCGCATGATCTCGGCGCAGCGCAGCTACCAGGCGAGCTCCAAGGTGATCTCGACCGCGGCCGACACGCTGCAGACCCTCCTGCAGATCGCGTAGCGGACGGGACTCAAGCGGGGCGCCGCGCGTCCGATCCTCCGGTGACCCCTTGCGGAGGTCTGGATGTCGGAACAGGAGGCGGCCCCCGCGCCCGCACCCGCGAGCAAGAAGCCGCTCATCATCGTCGGCGTGCTCGCGCTCGTCCTCGGCGGTGGTGGCGGCTTCGCCGGTGCCGCCTTCATGGGCGGGGGCTCCGGGGAAGGGACCGAGGGGGCGGAGGCGGAGGGGGGGCACGGCGAGGCTCCGGCCGAGGGTGGCCACGGCGAGGCTCCGGCCGAGGGCGGCCACGCACCCGCGGCGGGCAACACCGCCGTCCGGGTCGGTCCCGACGGGATGACCACCATCGCGCTCGGCGCGCCCTTCACCATCAACCTCCGGGGCAGCGGCGGGGGCCGGGTGCTGCGGATGGACATCCAGATCGAGGCCAAGGGCGAGGACGCGGTGGCGCTGGAGACGCGGGTGGCCGCCATCCGCGACACCATCATGGTGGCGACCTCGGACTACTCCTGGTCCGAGCTCGAGGGTACCGAGGGCAAGACCCGGCTGCGCGACGAGCTCCTGGCCCGGGTCAACGGCGTGACCGAGCCCCTCGACGTCAACCGCCTCTACTTCACCCAGTTCGTCGTGCAGTGATGATGGGCGAGGCGTTCGCGCGCTCGGCCTCGACCCCCGTGGATCGGGAGGTCCAGGCCGCGCTGCCGGCGCTCGAGAACTGCTTCCGGACCGCCGTACGCGGGGTCCGGTCCCGCCTCGTCACCCGGACCGGTCGCGACCTGCAGGTGCAGCTCGGCGAGGTCCGCGCTTCTCCGGCCCGGGAGGTCCTCGAAGGGGAGGTCGCCTCGGGGCAGGCAGTCTGGTGTCCCTTCCACCTGGGCCGGCAGGATCTGTCGGGCTTCGTGGTGATGGAGGCCCGCCTACTGTGCAGCCTCGTCGGTCGGCTCTTCGGCGAGGGGGAGGGGAGCACGGGGTTCGGCTCCGCCTCGCGCCCCTCCTCGGAGATGGAGCTGTCGGTCGGGGCGAGGATGTGCCGTGAGCTCTTCGACTCGCTGGAGCGCCTCTGGCCTCCACCCCACCCCCCGCGCTTCTTCGCCGGCGACACGGTGGGCGGGCGGCATGGGGTGGCGGAGATCGGCGAGACGGTCCCCATGGTGGTCATCGAGGTCCGCTTCGGCCCCGAGGACAACCCCCTCGGGGTGCTCTTGTGTGCGCTGCCCGGGGCCCTGGTGAAGGGCATGGCGGCGAGCCGGCCCGCCGCAGCCACCCGGCCCGAGAACACGCGCGTGCTCAACTTCGAGCGGTTGATGCCGGTCGAGGTGGACATGGTGGTCGAGCTCGCGCGCGTCGAGCTGAGCCTCCGCGCGCTCGAGAACCTCCGGGTGGGGGACGACCTCACGCTCGGGGCCGCCCGCGAGGTGTGCGCGCGGGTGAACGAGAAGGCGTCCTTCTTCGGCGAGGCCGGGACCGTTGCGGGCGTGCGCTCCTTCAAGATCGCGCGACGTGCGGGCCCGCCCTCAACTGTGGCGGGGAAGGACCGATGAGGGGGTACGGAGAGACCCCCCATGGGCGTGCGCTTCCTGCAGGACCTGCCGGTCGAAGTGGTGGTCGAGCTCGGCCGGACGCGGAAGACCATCCGTGATCTCGCGGCGCTGGACCGTGAGGATGTGATCGAGCTGGATCGGGCGGCGAACGAGCCGCTCGACCTGGTGGTCGGGGGACGGGTGCTCGCCCGGGGCGAGGTGGTGATGGTGGGGGACCGGATGGCCCTGCGCATCACCGAGGTGTTGGGCGAGGCCGCCGACCGGAGCGCGGGGTGATCCTCGCGTTCCTCCTCGGAGCCGCGGATCCCGAGTGGGAGCGCCTGTTCGGTGACCCCGCGGTCTCCGAGGCGACCAGCTCGACGGCCGCGGCCCCCGCGCCGGCGATGCCCGCGGATGCCGCCGCTCCGGCCGCCGCCCCGGCGAGCTCGACCGCGAGCGCGACCGCGCCTCCGGCCGGCGGTCCACCCGAGATTCCGGGCTTCGTGGCGCCCATCGTGATCCTCGGCGCGGCGGCGATGGCCGCGGTGGCCCTCCGGCGCACGCGGGTGCGACAGGCGCAGAGCGAGCTCCGCGTCCTCCACCGCGAGGCCCTGGGCGATCGCAGCGCTCTCGTGCTCGTCGAGGTGGTCACCGGGGAAGGGGAGCTGCGGCGGCTCCTCATCGGCACCGGCGGCGGGCCTCCCTCCCTGGTCTCCGACCTGGGCGGGGGCTTCGATCCGCCCGCCGTCGCCTCGGTCCGGGCCGCGCCTCCCGCGCCGGACCCCGCGCCGTCGCCCGACACCGTGCGCCCCCTGCGGCCCTCCGCCGGCAACATCGCGGAGGAGATCCTGGCCGAACGCCGCTCGCGCGGTCGCTTCCTGACCGTGGCCGGGGAGGACGAGTGAGCCTGCTCTTCGTCGCCCTCGCCGCCGCCCAGCAGGTCACCGCCAGCGTGGGCGGTCCGGACGCCCTCTCCGTGGCGGGAGACACCCTGGGCGCCGCGATGGCCGAGGGCATGACGGACACGCCCGTGTCCACCTCGGTGCGCATCCTCCTGATGCTCACCGGGCTGTCGTTCCTTCCGGCCATGCTGGTGGTGATGACGCCGTTCGTCCGGTTCGTGGTGGTGTTCTCGCTCCTCCGGCAGGCGCTCGGGCTGCAGTCCTCGCCCCCGAACCAGGTCATCGTCGGCCTGTCGCTCTTCCTCACGCTCTTGGTCATGGGTCCCACCTTCGAGCGCTCCTACGCCGACGGGCTCGAGCCGCTGCTCGTGGGCGAGATGATGCCCGGAGAGGCGCTGGACGCGGCGCTCGGGCCGATGCGCGAGTTCATGCTCGCCAACACCCGGCGTTCGGACATGAGCACCATCCTGGAGGCGGCGCAGGTCTCTGTCCCGGACAGCGTGGAGGACCTCTCCACGCCGGTCATCGCGAGCGCCTACGTGCTCTCCGAGCTCAAGACCGCGCTCATCATCTCGGTGTACGTCTTCGTGCCCTTCCTGGTCATCGACCTGGTGACCAGCTCGGTGCTCATGGGCATGGGCATGATGATGGTGCCGCCGGTGGTGGTGTCCCTGCCCTTCAAGCTCCTGGTCTTCGTCCTCATGGACGGCTGGAGCCTCCTCGTCCGCGACATGGTCGCCGGGATCGCGCGATGACCGAAGCCGATGTGATCGCGATGGGTCGCGACGCGTTCTCCATGATCCTCCTCCTCGGCGGCCCGGTGCTCGGCGCCGCGGTCACGGTGGGGACGGGCATCTCGCGCGTCCAGGCGGTGACCCAGGTGCACGAGCAGACGCTCACCTTCCTCCCCAAGCTCGTGGTGGTGGGGGGGACCTTCGTCCTCGCGTCCGGCTGGATGCTCGAGCAGATGGTGGACTACGCCACCGACAGCTTCGAGCAGATCCGCACCATCGACTCCGAATGATGGAGCTCGTCGTCGCGGGGATGTACGTGTTCGCACGGCTGGCGGGCCTGTTCGGAACCCTGCCCGGCCTCGGCTCGGCCGGCGTGCCCGGGCTGGCGCGGCTCGGCTTCGCGCTGCCCCTCACCATCGTGCTCCTGCCCGCCTACGGGCCGGTCGAGGTGCCCGGGACGGTGGTCGGCCTCCTGTGCGGCGTGCTCCTCGAGGCGCTGGTCGGCATCGCCACCGGCACGGTGGTCGCCGTCGCGTTCGGCGCCCTCTCCCTCGCGGCCGAGATCATCTCGGGGCAGATCGGCTTCCAGGCGGCGGCGATGATGGACCCCCTGACCGGCGCCCAGAACGGGGCGCTGGGCTCGCTCGCGACCTGGCTCGCCACCGGGATGTTCTTCGGGTCGGACCAGCACCTCGGCTGTGTGGTGGCGCTGGGCCGCTCCTTCGAGGTGCTGCCGTCCGGAGAGGTCGGTCACATCTGGCAGGTGGGGTGGGTGGTGTTGCGCGTGGTCACCGCCGCGCTCGACACCGGCGTCCAGCTCGCCGGCCCGGTGGTGATCTTCGTGTCGATGGTGAACCTGGGGCTTGCGCTCCTGGGGCGGATGGCCCCCAACCTGAACCTGTTCTTCGGGGTCGGCCACACGATCACCCTGGTGGCCGGGACGGCGCTCGTCGCGCTGGCCCTGCCCGCCCTCCTCCTCACCTGGAGCCACTTCGTGCAGGCGGAGGGCTTCGGCCAGCTTCCCGCGTTGTGGGACCTCGCGAGGTAGGCGGTGTCCGACGCGGAGAAAACCGAACAAGCCACCGAACGCCAGGTACAGAAGTTCCGCGACGACGGGCGGACGGCGAACTCGAAGGAGCTCACCGCGGCGCTCGCCGCCGCCGCGGGCTTCGGCGCCCTGTACGGGCTCCTCCCCGTGCTGGCCGACGCGGTGGAGGGGGTGGGCGTCCTGCTCCACCGCCACATCCCGGCCGCCGAGCTCACCCACGCCCATGCCGTCTGGGCCATCACCGCCATCAGCGTGGCGGTCGCCCCCCCGCTGCTCGCGGTGCTGACCGCGCCCGTCGCGGTGGCGCTGGTGGAGGGCCTGGTGGTGAGCGGGTTCAACCTCTCCACCAAGACCCTGGAGCCGAAGCCCGAGCGGCTCGACGTCTTCTCGAACTTCAAGTCCACCTTCCTGTCGAGCACCCCCTGGGTGGGCCTGGCGAAGGGAGGGCTCGTGGGGGGCACCGTCGCCTGGGCGGTCTGGGGCGGGGTGAGCGAGCACCTGGACATCTTCCCGCTCCTCGCGCGCGCCCCGGTGGAAGTGCAGCTGGACACGGGCCTGGAGGTGATCGGCGCGATCCTGCAGCGAGCGCTGCCGGCGGCGCTGGCGATCGGCGCGGTGGACTTCGTCTACCAGAGGTGGAAGCTCGGTGAGGACATGATGATGTCCAAGCAGGAGGTGAAGGAGGAGCACAAGGACACCGACGGCGACCCGCACGTGAAGGCCAAGCGGCGGGCCCGGGCGCGCCAGCTCGCCTCGGGGAACTCGCTGCGACGGGTAAAGGAGGCGGACGTGGTGGTGACCAATCCGACCCACTACGCCGTGGCCTTGCGCTACCGGAAGGACGAGAACGCCGCGCCGGTGGTGGTGGCCCGCGGGACGGACGAGATCGCCCTGCGCATCCGGGTGGAGGCCCGCGAGCACGAGGTTCCGATCATCGAGAACAAGCCCCTGGCGCGCGCGCTGTACGCGAAATCGAAGCCTGGCATGCCGATCCCGGCCGAGTTCTACGCGCCCGTGGCCAAGGTGCTGGGCATCGTCTACGCGCGCCGGAACCCTCCCTCGGCGGGACGGCGGAGGGAAACCGATCCTCAGAGCTGACATTCCTCCCGTTCGTCTGGCATGATGGTCAGGATGTCGCCAGGATCGTTCGGCCCCGACGACCCCGCCGCTCTCGCGCTGATGCGCGCCCTGCCGCAACCGGTGCTGCTCGTGGGCCCCGACGCGAGCGTGGTGTGGGCCAACCCCGCGGCCGACGCGCTGTTCGCCTACCCCGAGGGGGGCCTCGTGGGGGAGGCGGCGGACGACCTCCTGCCGGTCGGCTGGGGGGACGAGGGGAGCCACGAAGGTCGCATCGTGTCCGCCGCGTGCGTGGAGGTGGCGGTCCTGGTCCAGACCCGCCTCGTGCATCACGGTGGGGCGCCGCACCGGATGGTCACGCTGCAGGACCACGACGAGGTCTGGGCGCTGGAGGCCCAGCTCCTGGCGACCCAGCGGCGGGAGTCGATCGGGGCCCTGGCGGGCGGCGTGACGGCCGAGCTCAGCAACGTGCTCACGGTGATCCTCGGGAACACCTCCCTGGTCCGACGGGAGCTCGGCGCGGAGCATCCCCTGGGCGCCGACCTGGACGCCACGGTCCGTGAGGCCGAGCGCGCGGCGCGGGTGGTCCGGCAGCTCATGTCCTACACCCGCCAAGGAAAGGGCCACCAGCGCCGGATCTCGCTGGGGGACCTGCTCACGGACATGTCGGTGTTCTTCTCCCACCTCTTCGGGAGGCAGATCCAGGTCCGCGTGGACCTCCCGCCGGCGCTCCCCCACGTCATGGTGGACCCCGCCGTCGTCGAGCACGTGGTGAGCACCGCGTCCTTGGGGGCGCGGGACGGGATGCCGACCGGCGGCATCCTCACCTTCGCGGGCCGGCGGGTCCTCCTCCCTCCGGCGGCGGCGGTGGCCCGGGGGGTGCGCGCCGGCAGCCACGTGGAGGTGGTGATCAGCCACACCGGCGCGGGCGCGGAGCAGCCGGAAACGGCCCCGCGCGGCCGGGAGCTGGCCCTCCTCGCCGCACGGGCGGCCCTGCGCGAACAGGGCGGCACGGTGGAGCTCGAGCAGGAACCCGGGCGGGGCACGGTGGTGGTGCTGCTCCTGCCCGCGATGGAGGAGGTCCCCGAAGAGGAGGCCCCCACCGTCTGCGACCTCCCGCCCTTCCACGGCGAGACGCTCCTCCTCGTGGAGGACGAGCACCCCGTGCGCCGGCTGATGGCCCACGTCCTGCGCGCGGCCGGGTACGCGGTCGTCCCGGCGTCGGACGGGATCGAGGCGCGGGCGCTCTTCGAGGCCGAGCCGGAACGCTTCGAAGGCGCGGTGATCGACGTGCGCATGCCGCGCATGTCGGCCCTGGAGCTGCAGCACGTGATCGCGGCCCGGCGGCCGGACCTGCCCGTGCTCTGGGTGAGCGGGGGCCCGAGCCCCGAGTTCGTGCAGGGGGAACGCGTGGACTTCCTCGCGAAGCCCTTCACTCCCGCCGAGCTGGGGGATCGCCTGCGTGCCCTGCTGGACCGGACCGCGCTGCTCCCGTCCTGAGCGGGCCGGGCCGCCGGCGAGGCCCGGTCAGGTCCCGAAGGTGTAGACGTAGACCGAGGCCACCCCGGGGGCGACGTCGGTGCAGCTCACCTCGCCGAGGGTCTCCTGCCCCCCGGACCACACCCCGACGCCGTCGAAGCCGACGGTGCCGCCCGTCCCCACCTCGGCGGTGTCGCCGTCCACGGTGGCGTGGAGGGCGTGACGGGTGTGCCGCCCGCAGCCGTCCCGCCAGCTCGCCTCTTCGGGGCCCAGCGCGAGCTCGATGCCGGACCAGGGGTCCAGCACCTCCAGGCTCGGCGCGTTGGCGAGCCAGAGCTCGAAGCTCTCCGACTGCATCCCCACCTGCGTCTCGCTCGTGCCGCCTTGGCCCGGCTCCCCCAGGACCGACCGGTAGGACACGGTGACGGTGGTACCCACGAGCGTGGTGGGGTCGGGCACCATGGGGTTGGTGGCCGCGGCGATCCAGTCCGCTCCGTCCGCGGTGCGCACGCGCAACCAGCGGGTGGGGGTGTCATCCCAGTCGACGACCCCCACCCCGAGCCACTCGGCGCGGTCCCGGCACCCCCCGGGGGGCTCGCCCTCGCCCACCTCCTGGACCAGCCCTGAGATCTCGAAGGTGGTCGCCGTCCCGCCCGAGTCGTCGGGGGTGGCGTCGGCGGCCACCACGCAGGCCCGGTTGGCGGGCAGCGGACTGGGCCCGGTGGGGGTGGCGGCCGTGTCGTCCTTCGCGGGCTCGGTGGTGCCGCAGGCGAGGACGAGGAGCAGCAGCATGTCCCCATCCTGCCCCGGCCCCGCCGCGTCCGCCACCGGCCGCGATCGTGCGGGTGGGGCATCGGTGCCGCGGTGGGGCGGGAACTACTCCGGCTAGCCTTCGTCCGCCGCCGGGTTGCCGTCGGTCCCGAGCACCGTCGCGATCACCAGGTCTCCCGCGACGTTGAGCGTGGTGCGGCACATGTCGAGGATGCGGTCGATGCCCACCAGCACCCCGACCGACTCCGGCGGGACGCCGACCCCAGAGGCCACCGCGGCGATGACGGGGAGGGAGGCGCCGGGCACCCCCGCGGTCCCCACCCCCGCGAGGATCGCCACCCCCACCACCATGGCCTGGTGCGCCAGGGAGAGCTCGATCCCGTAGAGCTGGGCGAGGAAGAGCACCGCCACCCCCTCGAACAGGGCGGTGCCGTTCTGGTTGGCCGAGGCGCCGACGGTGAGCACCAGCCGGGCACGGTCGGCCGGGAGCCGGAGCCCCTCTTCGGCCACCCGCAGGGTGGTGGGCAGGGTGGCGGCCGAGGACGCGGTGGAGAAGGCCATCGCGAGCGCGGGTTGGACCGCCCGGTAGAAGGCCACCGGGGACCAGCCCGCCCGGCGCAGCGCGATCCCGTAGACGAGGAGGGCCTGGATCAGGATCGCCGCCACCACGACGGCGGCGAAGGTGGCGAGCGGCAGGAGGCCCGCGAGGCCGGTGCGGGCCACCCAGGCGCAGATGAGCCCGCCGACGCCCACCGGCGCCAGCACCATGACCATCTCCACCCCGCGCGCGCAGGCCTCGAAGAGGCCCTGGATGCCCTGCCGGAGCGCGTCCGCCGCGGGGGTGTGCACGGTGCGGAGCGCCATCCCGAACAGGAGCGCGACGAAGAGCACGCCGAGCAGCTCGCCCCTGGCCAGGGCCGAGAAGACGTTGTCCGGGAACATGGCCACGAACGAGTCGACCGCGTTGCCCGAGAAGGGCGCGGGCGCCTCGCCGGCGGGCAGGGCCACCCGGTCCACCCCACGCCCGGGCCCGACCAGGTTGGTCAGCCCGACGCCGAGCAGGACGGCGACCGTGGTCAGCCCCACCGTCCACCCGAAGGCCCGACCGGCCACGCCGGCCAGACCGCCGGTGCGGATCTCGCCCACGCCGAGGATGAGCGCGGCGGCGGCGAGCGGCGTGACCAGCACCAGCAGGAGCCGGAGGAACAAGGTCCCGGCTGGGCGGGCGACGTAGTCCACGATCCAGGGCGCGTGGGGGGCGACGAGCGCGCCGACGAGCGCACCCACGAGCAGACCGGAGAGGATGCGGACGGCGGGATTCACCGCCGCAGCCTACGCCTCTGGCGCGGAGGCGGCAATCGTCGGCGATCGCTCGGGGGGCTCAGCTCGAGTCGCCCGCGAGGGACGCGTGCAGGGTCGCGAGCGCCCCGGGGAGGGCCACGGGGTGACCGGCGGCGGCGAGCGCCTCGCCCACCGCCCGGACCGTCTGCTCCAGGAGCGCGGGCTGGGTGGTGGTCCAGCCCATGTGGCCGACGCGGAAGTAGCGGGTTCGGAGCTCGGGGAGGAGCCCGCCGGCGACGAGCACGCCGCGCGCGGCGATCCGGGCGGGGAGCGTGGCGTCCACCCCCTCGGGGAGCCAGAGCGCCGAGAGCGTGTTGGCGGCCAGCTCGGGCCGGCGAGGGAGCAGCTCGAGCCCGAGCCGGGCCCAGGCGGCGCGCATGGCCGCGCCGACGCGCGCGTGGCGGTGCCACACGGCCCGCATCCCGGTGCGCGCGCCCTCGCGGGCGTCGAGGAGCTCGCGCAGCCCGACCGCGAGCCCACGCACGAGCGGCGTCGCCGGGGTCGCGAAGTACGCGGGCCGGCCCGCCTCGTAGGCCTCGTGGATCGGCTGCCACTCCCGCCAGTCCAGCGAGAGAGGAGGGGGGGTGCGCAGTTCGCCGCGGGCGCGCAGCGCGCGGGCCGACGCCACCGAGAGCGCGAGGCCGGGGGGCAGGCCCACGGCCTTCTGTGAGGCGGTGAGGTACACGTCCACGCCGAGGGCCTCCATCGCGAAGGGCTCGGCGCCCGTGGCGCACACCCCGTCCACGATCAGCAGCGCACCGCTGTCCCGGACCGCGGCCGCGATGCCGGGCACGTCCACGCGGACGCCGGTGGAGGTGTCCACGTGGGTCAGGCACACCACGTCGACCCCCGACTCGGCGAGCGCGGCGGCCACCTGCTCGGGCGAGGGCGCGTCCCCGGCTTCGGCCACCACCCGCCGTACGTTCGCGCCCCGGCGGAGCGCCATCTGCGCCATCCGCTCCGAGAACCAGCCGCTGTGGACCACCAGCACCCGGGCCCCGGGATCCAGCAGGTTCACGACCGCCATCTCCATCGCCAAGGAACCGCTCCCGGCCACCACGAAGGGCTGGCTGTCCGCCCCGGCGCCCCAGACCTGCCGCATGGAGCGGAGCGCTTCGCCGAAGGCCGCGATGAGCTCGGGGGCGACGTGGGAAGAGGGCGGGCCGTCGCACGCGGCCTGGACCGTGGGAGACACCTCGATCGGGCCGGGGATCATGAGCAGGGGACGGGTCACGCGCAGCCTCTTCAGCCGCCCGATCTATCGCGGTACGCCGCCCGGACTGGCGCCGGCGCGCCCGCCGCGACAGGCTGGTGGGCCGTGGTCGCCGTGCTGCTGGTCCTCCTGCGCCTCTACGCCGTGCTCGCGGCGGGGTGGGTCGCGGCCCGCCTCCTGGAGCGCGGTGGGGCGGCCCCGGAGCGCCTGGCCGCGCCGCTGACCCGGGTGGTCACCGACCTCACCATGCCGGCCCTCATCGTGACCACGCTGGTGTCCCGCCCCCTCGACCCCGCCATGCTCGGCGCGGTGGGGGCGGCGTTGGTCGGGTTGGGGGCGGCGCTCCTCGCCGCGCTCGCGCTGGCGCCCCGGGTCGCCCCTGAACCCCGGCGGCGGGGCGCCTTCCTCCTCGCCGCGACCTTCTGCAACACCGGCTTCCTCGGCATCCCCGTCGCGGAGGCTCTCTGGGGTCCCGGCTCGGCCGGGCTCTCCACGGCCATGCTCGTGGACGCGTTCACCACCACCCTGCTGCTCAACACCGTCGGGGTGGTCCTGGCGCTGCGCCACGGCTCGGGGGCGCCCTTCGACCGGGCGGCGCTCGTCGCCCTGGTGCGCACGCCCATGTTCCTCGCCGTGCCCGTGGGGCTCGCGCTGCAGCTCGGGGAGGTGGCGCTCCCCGGACGGCTCGCCGCCGGGCTCGCGGCGCTGGGCGCGCCCACCGCCTGGCTCGTCTTCCTCGCCACCGGGCTGCGGCTGCGATTCTCGGCCGTACACCGGTACCTGCCCGCCCTGGGCGCCGTGGTCGGGGTGCGCTTCCTCGTCTCCCCCGCCGCCGCCTGGGCCGTGGCGCGGATCCTGGGCCTCGACGGCGAGGTCGCCACCCAGGCGGTGCTCGAGGTGGCCATGCCGACCGCGTTGATGGCCCCGGTGGTGGCCGCCCGCTACGGCTGCGACCCCGAGCTCGGCCCCGCGGCGGTGGCGGCGACCACCGCGGCCGCGGCGCCGTCGGTGCTGGCCTGGTGGTGGATCACGGGCGGGGGGGCGTAGGCCAGGAGCGCGGGCGCCTCAGGCGCCGCCGGCGGCCCGGGCCTCGGGGAGGCGCCACCAGGGCAGGAACGGCCAGGCGTGGTGCTCGCGGTGGTACCCGAAGTGGAAGCAGGTCAAGAGCGAGAGCCAGCGGGGGAAGGCGTCCGTCCGCGCCCGGAGCTCGTCCGGCCAGGGGGTGGGGCCCTCGCGGTGGGGCCGCCAGATCCCGAACACGAAGAGCTGGACGGTGGAGAGCACGGAGGGGACGGCCCACACCAGCAGCATCTCCGCGTAGTCGAGCCCGAAGCCGTGCGTGAGCAGGACGCTGAACAGGCTCAGGCGGATGAACTGGGCGACGGTGAGGTACCGCGTGAGGAAGCCCCACATCCAGGGGAGGGGGCGAGCGTCGCCGCGATGGTGGTCGGGGTCCGCCGCGCTGGCGGGGGCGGCGTGATGCTGGAGGTGCTGCGCCCGGAGCAGGTCGAAGTCGAAGCCGGCGTGGAGCATGACCACCAGCCGCCCCACCGCGCGCTCGAGCCGGGGCCGGCCGGGCGCCAGGGAGCCGTGCATCGCGTCGTGACCGACGATGAAGAGGCCGGTGTAGAGCCAGGACAACACGGGGATCGCGGCCAGGGTGAGCGGGAGCGGGCCCGTCGCCGCGGCCACCGACACTCCGGCCCAGCCGGCCAGCACCCCGGCGGCGCGAAGGAGCCCGCCCCGGCGGAGGGCGGCTCGTTCTTCGGGAGTCGACGGAGTTTTGAATGACATTTGAGCTAAGAGTGAATAATATCCAGCGCGAGCATCGTCATCTCTTTTCTTCGGAGCCCGAACGTGTCCACGCCCGAAACCCCCGAGGTCGACCTGCTGGTTGTGGGCGCGGGGTGCGCCGGGCTCGCGCTGGCCTGGCACCTGGCCGCCCCCGGCCTCCGGCCGCGCCGGATCGAGATCCTCGACCCGCGGACCACCTGGCGGCGCGATCGGACCTGGTGCACCTGGTCGTCGAGCGCGCACCCCTTCTCGGGCCTGGTGGATCGTCGGTGGTCCCGGTGGGTCGTGGACGGGCCGGCGCGGGTGGAGCGGTCGGCGCCCGGCCTGACCTACGATCACCTGCGCTCGGACACCTACTACGACGCCTGCCTCGCCCGGATCGCGGAGGCTCCCCACATCCGCCTCCGGCCCGGCGTCGCGGTGTCGGGCCTCCACGACGCGGGGGACCACGTCCGGGTGGAGACGGCCGCCGGTCGCATCCGGGCGCGGGTGGTGGTGGACACCCGCCCGCCTTCGCTGGGGGGCGCGGTGCCCGAGGGGGAGGTCCGGCTCCTCCAGCACTTCGAGGGCTGGGAGGTGGAGACGGAGCAGGACTGCTTCGATCCCGGCCTCGCCACGCTGATGGACTTCGGCTGCCCGGCGGGGGAGGGGCTTCGCTTCCGCTACGTGCTCCCCTTCGGAGCGCGCGAGGCGCTGGTGGAGGACACGCACTTCTCCGCCGTCCCCACCGCGGACTACCCGGCGGCCCTCCGGGCCTGGCTGGACCGCCAGGCGGGCCCGGGTCGATGGAGCGTCCGGTGGCGGGAGCGCGGCGTGCTGCCCATGTCCACCGAGGCCTTCCCCGACCGTCCCTCCCCGCGGGTGATCCGGCTCGGCCTCGCCGGAGGCGCGGCGCGACCGGCGACCGGCTACGCCTTCCTCGCCATCCAGCGTTCCGCGGCCGAGCTGGCCCGGGCGCTGCAGCGCGCCGAGGTCCCCGGGCGCCTGCCCCGGCTCCGGCCCTGGCGCATGGACCAGCTGGACGCCGTCTTCCTCGACTGGCTCGCCACGGCGCCCCCCGGGGGCCCCGCGGCGTTCGTGGAGATGTTCCACCGGGTGGCCCCGCACGCCCTGGCCCGGTTCCTCTCCGACCGGTCCGGCCCGCTGGACGAGCTGGGCGTGATCCGCGCCCTCATCCCCGCGCACGGACCGGACATGAGCGCGGCCGCGATGCGTCGGATGCACGCCGCGGGCCTCCTGCCGAAGGCGGCCCTGCCGGTCCCCCGGCTCCCACCGCCGGGGCCCTCGGCCACGGGGACGGTGTGACCCCGGGCCGCGACTCGCTCCGCGCTACCGGACCCCGAGGCGCTGCTGCAGGCCGCGGTCCAGGGCGTCGAGGAACTGCTCGGTCGTGAGCCAGGGCTGATCGGGCGAGACGAGGATGGCGAGGTCCTTGGTCATGCGACCCGACTCCACCGTCTCCACGCACACCTTCTCGAGCGCGTCGGCGAAGTCGACCACGTCGGGCGTCCCGTCGAACTTACCCCGGTACTTCAGGCCCTGGGTCCAGGCGAAGATGGACGCGATGGGGTTGGTGGAGGTGGGCCGGCCCTTCTGGTGCTCGCGGTAGTGGCGGGTCACCGTACCGTGGGCGGCCTCCGCCTCGACCGTCTGGCCGTCGGGGGTGAGCAGCACCGAGGTCATGAGCCCGAGGCTGCCGAAGCCCTGGGCCACGCTGTCCGACTGCACGTCCCCGTCGTAGTTCTTGCAGGCCCACACGAAGCCGCCGTCCCACTTCAGGGCGCTCGCCACCATGTCGTCGATGAGGCGGTGCTCGTAGACGATGCCCTTGGCCTGGAACGCCGCCGCGAACTCCGCCTCGAAGACCTGCTGGAAGAGGTCCTTGAAGCGCCCGTCGTAGCGCTTGAGGATGGTGTTCTTGGTGGAGAGGTACACCGGCCAGCCGCGGTCGAGGCCGTAGTTGAAGCAGCTGCGGGCGAAGCCGACGATGGACTCGTCCAGGTTGTACATGCCCATGGCCACGCCGCCCGACTTGAAGTCGTACACCTTGTGGGTGATCGGGGGGCTGCCGTCGGCGGGGGTGAAGGTCATGGTGAGGGTGCCGGGGGCCGACACGACGAAGTCGGTGGCGCGGTACTGGTCGCCGAAGGCGTGGCGCCCCACGACGATGGGTCGGGTCCAGCCGGGGATCAGCCGCGGCACGTTGCGGCAGATGATCGGCTCGCGGAAGATGGTGCCGCCGATGATGTTGCGGATCGTCCCGTTGGGCGAGCGCCACATCTCCTTGAGCCCGAACTCCTTCACGCGGGCCTCGTCGGGGGTGATCGTGGCGCACTTCACGGCGACGCCGTACTGCCGGGTCGCGTTGGCGGAGTCGATGGTGACCTGGTCGTTGGTCTGGTCGCGGTACTCGATCCCCAGGTCGTAGTACTTCACGTCCACGTCCAGGTAGGGAAGGATGAGCTTCTGCTTGATGAACGCCCAGATGATCCTCGTCATCTCGTCGCCGTCCATCTCCACCACCGGGGTCTTCACCTTGATCTTCGCCATCGTCTCTGCTCTCGGAAAGGTCGCAAGGCTATCAAGCTCCGCGCCCGGATGTGGTACGCGGCCCTGATGCTGCTCCTCTCGACCGCGTTCGCCGCGACCGTCGCCGTGCTCCCGCTGGACCAGGGGGCGGGCGGGCAGGCCTACGAGGGGCTGGGCACCGCGCTCGCGGGGATGATCACCAGCGACCTGGCCGGGGCGCCGGGGCTCACCCTGGTGGAGCGCGCACGGCTCGATGCGCTCCTGGGCGAGATCGAGCTGGGCGCGGGCGCCTACGTGGATCCCGCCACCGCGCAGAAGCTGGGGAAGGGGCTGGGGGCCGAGTACGTCGTGCTCGGCAGCTACAGCGTGGTGGGCGAGCAGTTCGTGCTGGACGCGCGCCTCGTGAACGTGGAGGCCGGCACCGTGGCCCGCGCCGCGTCGGCGGCGGGCGGGATCGCGGGCTTCGTGGAGGTGGAGAAGACCCTCGTGGGCGGGCTCCTGGACGGGCTCCAGGTCACGCTCGCCGAGGACGCGCGCAAGGCGCTCCTGGCCCGCGCGCCCACCCGGGACTTCGACGCCTTCGCCGCCTGGGGCGAGGGGCAGGCGGCCGAGCAGGCCGGGCGGCTCGACGAGGCGCGCTCTGCCTACGCGGAGGCCCTGAGCGCGGACCCCGCCTTCGCCCAGGCCTCCACCGCATTGGGGGCCCTGCGCAGCGCGCTGGACGCGTCGGCGGACCAGCGGGTGAGGAGCGGCCGGGCCGCGCGGGCCGCGCTCCTGGACCGGGTGATCGCGGCCCACCCACCCCCCACCGACGCGAAGGACCGCAAGCAGCGGGCGGGCTTCGCGCTCCGCCTCCTCGCGCTGCAGGAGCTCGGCCGCGATTGCCAGCGCTTCGACGAGATGGAGGCCTACCTGGACCTGGTCGGGTGGAAGCTCTCCCTGGAGAAGGGGGACTACCCCCGGCTGGTGGACGAGGCCCTCGCGCTCGCGGTGGCGGACGGGCTGACCCCGGCGGAGCGGGACGACCCCCAGGCCTACGCCGACCTGCAGTTCCGCGTCCAGACCGAGGCGGCGATGCGCTTCGGCTCGGTCGGGAGCTGGTTCTACGGCTTCCCCACCATGCTCCTGACGGTGAAGTCCTCCTCCGACCTCACCGGGAGCCTGGCCCGGTGCCTGACCCCGCCGGAGCAGGTGGCCGAGCTCGGGCGCCTCGCCGAGACGGCCCGGGCGCGCGGCGCGGGGGCCGAGACGGTGAGCGGCTACCCCGTCCCCCTCGCCGAACGCTTCGAGTGGTCCGCGCTCGCGGTGCGCGCGCGCAGCACCGGGCTCGACGACACCGCGTCGGCGCGCATCCTCGCCCTGGTCTCGGCCTACCCGGACACGCCGTTTCCGGGGGGCGGGGGCGGGACCGCCCGCGCCTGGGTGGAGAGCCAGGCCCGCGAGATCCTGGCCGCGGCGCTGACGGTGGAGCGCGCCCGGGCCGCCACCCTGGGCTGGAAGGACGCCGAGCTCCGCGGCGCGCTCGAGGCCCTGGCCGGCGAGGACCCCGCCCGGGTGGCCACGGCGGACCCGGACTGCGCCCCGGTGCTGCCCCGGGTGCGGGCGCTGGCGATGGCGCTCGTGGACCGGCCCCTCTACGCGGGGCTGGCGGCGCAGGTGGTCCCCGTCGCCGACCTGGGCTGCCTCGTGGGGCGCCCGGCCCGCTTCCCGACTCCCGCCGACGCCCTCGGCTGGGTCCAGACCGCCCCCACGCGCGCGCGCCGCGAGCACGCGGCCACCTGCGCGCCCGCCTTCGAGGAGCTGCCCCGTCGCCTGAACCCACCCGGCGCTCCCGCGGCGGTGGACGGGGCCCGCGCCTACGAGCTCCTGGCCTGGTACTACGGCGCGCTCGTCGCCCCGCTCTGCGTGGACGATCGCTGACGGCGGGCCCGCAGGTCCACCCAGGTGTAGTGGAGGAGCGTGGCGAGCCCGAGGGCGAGGAGAAGCAGGTTCACGTCCTGGTGCCGGCTGTCGGGGGTGGTGCCCGGGACGAGGAACTCCCCCTCGTGCAGCGCCAGGACCCCGAACAGGCCGAGGAGCACGGGAAGGCGAGCCTCGCGCCGCCCCTCGTCGGTGCCCAGCAGCAGGAGCACGCTCCAGGCGGCGTAGTAGTACCGGGACAACACCATGGTCGCGAAGGCGGCGATGAAGCCCAGGAGCGCGCCGTCCACCCGGTTCCGACGCGGGAGCAGGAGGGCGAGCCAGCCGAGCAGGACGGCCTGGGTGAGGTGGTAGGCCCAGGCCTGCTGCGCGTAGATCTCCCGGCGCAGGTCGAGCGAGGCGGTGTGCCCGGGCACGCTCCAGTCCTCGCCGAAGAGCACCTTCATCCCGAGGTGGCGCCCGCCGGTGGAGATGCGCCACGAGTGGAAGGAGATCTTCTCGTACCACTCGCTCCAGGCGTCGGGACCGCGGGCGGTGGCGAGGCTCGCCGCCAGGAGCACGCCCATCGCCACCGCGAGGCCGAGCAGGAAGCGGGTGGTCCAGGGGTCCAGGCGACGCTCGCGGAGCGCCCGCGCGGCCCAGGTGGCGGCCGGCCCGAGCGCGAGGAGGCCGCCGAAGCCGCGCATCAGCCCGCCCACCGCCACCGGCACCGCGGCGGCCACCGCCCGGCCCCGGGCGATGAGCGCGACCGCGCACACCGCGAGCGCCAGCCAGTCGTAGGACCAGTAGCCCCCGTACATGCGGCCGCGGTTCCCGAAGAAGAGCACGTTCCAGAGGATGAGCCAGAGCGTGGTGCGCGCCCCGAAGGCCCACAGCGCCGCCGCGAGCATCGCGGCGTACATGGGCAGTTGGAGCGCGGCGAAGGCCCGAAGGGTGTCCCGGTCGAGGGGGAAGACCTGGAGCAGCGGGCGGTGGACGGCGACCCACGCGGGGGAGGGGTTGAAGCCGAGGTCGGTGAGCACGCCGGGCCAGGTCCGGGCGCCGAGAAGGGGGTAGAACACCTCCAGGTCGTGTTGGAACTCGGCCCAGCGGGCGTCGGTGAAGCGGGCGCGCAGCCCCTCGGCCTCGGCCCGGGCCAGCGCCTCCTCGCGGCTGGACATCCGGTAGGTGTGCATGTCGCGCACCTCGCGCACCTTGGCGAAGTGGCCCGCGCCGTCGGCGTCGGCGAGGAGGGTGGCCACGTACAGGTCGTGGTAGCCCACCTCGTCGAAGTACTTGGTGCCGAGCACGTAGTGGTACTGGTTCCAGGTGTGCAGGCCGGGGAGGCCCCGGAGCCCGCCCGCACCGACCGCGCCCACCGTCCCCGCGAGCGCGACGGCGAGGGCTCCGGCCATGAGCCGCGGGCCGAGCCAGCGCACGCCGGCCGCGACGGGGAGGAGGACCAGAGCCACGGCCAGCATCGCCTGGGCGCCCGACGCCGTGCCCTGGATCGAGCCGAGGCCGATCAGCGCCGCCACCGCCACCTCGGAGCTCGGTCCGCTCCAGGGGTGGCTCCGGCCCAACACGCGGCCCGTGGCCACGCCGGCCGCCGCGAGGCTGAGCACGAAGAGGCGCCGGTGCTCCTCCACGCCGCTCAACCATGGAGCCAGGGCCGCGGCGAGCACCAGGCCGAGCGCCACCCGGACGAGCAACGCCGGCGCCTCCCGGAGGCGCGCCGGCCACTCGGCCGGAGCGGCGTACGGCTCCTCCGGGGGGTCGCTCACGTCAATCCAGGATCCGGTCCCAGTCCCGCTCGGTGGGGTAGTTCACGTCGGTCACGACCCCGCGGTCGATGAGGACGGTGAACGGCAGGCCCACGGACCCGCCGCCCACGAAGCTCCACAGCGTGGTGCCGTTGGGGTCCGCCAGGACGGGCATCGTGAGCCCGTAGCGTTCGGCCCACCCTTCCAGGTCCGCCTGGTTGGGAGCGCGCCCGCTCTCGTCTTCGATGATGATCTCGAACAGCATCCCGCTGCGGTCGATCCGGTCCTGGTAGGCTTCCTCGAGGCCGCCGGCCTCGCTGGCGCACGCGCTTCACCAGAAGGCGGCGAACACGATGTAGAGGGCCCGGTCGCAGAAGTCGTGCACCGAGACCGTCTCGCCGAACTGGTCCATCAGGGCGAAGTTGGCGATGGTGTCGCCCACGTCGTAGCCCTCGCCGCGGATGTCGTCCCGGCAGGCGTCGATCGCCCAACCGCCCATGTACGGGTGGTCGTCGGCGTCGTCCGCGTCGGTGTTGCCGTCCACTTCGACCTTGTCGCCGTACCCGTCCCCGTCGGTGTCCTCGTTCTCGGGGTCGAGGCCGAGGTCGTTCTCCTCGCCGTCGGAGAGGCCGTCTCCGTCGGTGTCCACCGTGTAGGGATCGACCTCCTCCTCCTCCTCCTCTTCGGTGGTGGTGTCGGTCTCGGTCGTGGTGTCCGTCGGGTCGCCGTCGTTGTCGCGGCGGGGGCGGTCTTCCTTGTCCTCCTCTCCGCCGCCGGCGCAGGCCAGGATGGCGAGGAGGGTGACGCCCGCGAGGGTTCGTCGCATCTGCACTCCGGTGCGGCTTCTTTCTACCGCATCCGGGCGTGCTTGTGGGCCATCCGGGCACGTTTGCACAAAGCCTACACCGGGGGGTATCCTCCGCGCGATGGCGCTCCCTCGACTCCTCGCGCTGCTCGGCCTGTGCGCCTGCTCCACCGGAGGCGGGCCCGCGGGAGACCCCCCCAAACCCACGTCCCCGCCCGACTCCGCCGACACCGACACCGACGCCGACGCCGACGCCGACGCCGACACCGACGCCGACACCGACACCGACGCCGACACCGA
>Ga0172372_10002349_pt1 | contig 28824 bp, 34 predicted proteins | sample LakKiv5m_2_FD_114544 | JGI IMG/M metagenome (GOLD analysis project Ga0172372, IMG submission 114544) | Freshwater microbial communities from Kabuno Bay, South-Kivu, Congo - kab_092012_9.5m | ecosystem: Environmental > Aquatic > Freshwater > Lake | place: Democratic Republic of the Congo...
ATCGATGACCTGTTCCTCGATCCTGAAGCCTTCAATCCGGATTCGATCCTCGGCGTCAAGGGCCTCATGCGCTCGTGGATCAGCAACAAGGTGGCGCTCGCCAACTGCCCGGGCGCCGGCGTGGCGGACGACAAGGTCGTCTACGCTTTCGTGCCGAAGATGATCAAGTACTACCTCGATCAGGATCCGATCATCCCGAACGTGCCGAGCTATCTGTGCATGGACCCGAAGGATCGCAGCTACGTGCTCGCCAACATCGACAAGCTCGTAGTGAAGCCGGCGAACGAATCGGGCGGCTACGGCATGCTGATCGGCCCGCGCGCGAGCAAGGAAGAGCACGACAAGTTCCGCAAGCTCATCGAAGCCAACCCGCGCAACTACATGGCCCAGCCGACGCTCGCGCTGTCCACCGCGCCGACGCTCATGGAGGACGGCACGGTGGAGCCGCGGCATCTCGACCTGCGTCCGTTCATCCTCTCGCGCGGCGACATCGACTCGACCTACGTGACCATGGGCGGCCTCACGCGCGTGGCGATGGTGCGCGGCTCGCTCGTCGTCAATTCGAGCCAGGGCGGCGGTGCGAAGGACACCTGGATCGTCGATACCGACGACGGCCTGTCGCAGAGCCAGACACTCGGTGGCATGAGCCAGTCGCAAAGCTTCGGCAGCAACTCGCCGAAGGATTCGGCTAAGGAAGAAGGCTGATGCTCTCGCGCGTCGCCAGCAACATCTATTGGCTCGGCCGCTACCTGCAGCGCGCCGAGAACACCGCCCGCCTCGTCAACGTCAATTCACTGCTGCTGCTCGACCTGCCGCGCGGCATTCCGTTCGGCTGGCAGCCGCTGATCCAGATCGTCGGCGCCGACGATCTGTATCGCTCGATCTACGGCGAGGACTACAGCGAGCTCAACGTCGTACGCTTCCTGCTGCTCGACCAGCGCAACCCGGGCTCGATCCACAGCTCACTGCACACGGCGCGCGAAATCATCCGCACCGTACGCGACGCGATGCCGCGCGAGGTCTGGGAAAAGCTCAACGACCTGCACTACTTCGTGATCGGCCAGGGCGAAGGCGCGCTGACGCGCTCGCGGCGCGGCGCGTTCCTGCAGCGCGTGATCGACAACACCATGCTCGTGTACTCCGTGCTGACGATGAACATGAGCCAGGACGTCGGCTTCCAGTTCCTGCGCATCGGCACCAATCTGGAGCAGGCCGACATGACCACGCGCATTCTCGACGTGCGCTCGGTCTCGCTGATCGACCCGACCGGCCGGCCCGAGCAGCTCGCCCCGCTCTACAACATCCAGTGGATGAGCGTGCTGCGCTCGCTGACCGCGTACCAGATGTACCGCCGCCACGTGCGTGCGCGCGTCAATCGCACCGGCGTTCTGCGCTTCCTGCTGCAGAACCGCGAGTTCCCGCGCTCGGTCATGTTCTGCCTGTCGACGATCGCGATGACGCGCTCCCACCTGCCCGAGAGCCGCAGCGTCGAACGCACGCTCTGGCGCGTTCGCGCCCTGGTGCAGGACGCCAATGTCGACAAGCTCGTCGAAACGGGCCTGCACGAGCTGCTCGACGAGATTCAGCTCGGCCTGAGCGATCTCCACGAAGCAGTTACCCAATCGTTCTTCCGGGTCGAATAGCCGATTCGCGGGAACGGGACTCGAGCGACTCCTTCGGAAATCATTTGGCATAAAAAATCACACCGAAGTCTCCGGTATGCCATTTGTCCGGGTTACACTCGGCCGATTCCGCATGAGAGGCAATAGCGGGACATTCAGCGGTTCCTGTACGTGCGAACGGAGTGGGGATGATCCCTTCGATTCTCAAACTGGATGCTGGTGGTTTACCGGTGGGCTGGATCCGCTGGCAGTCGGCGGTGACGCTGTATGCGCGTCGGCGCGTCTGCTGGGAAGCCGGCGACGAGCGCTTTCGCGTCAGCGGCGGCTACAACGCCCGGACCGGCGAACGCTCGAGCGTGGAGATCGGCTCGATCATCGCGGTGGCCGATCGTGCCCGCAGATTCGCCGCCGGCGCGCCCCTGCTGACCAACCGCACGCTGTTCCAGCGCGATCGCAACCTGTGCCTCTACTGCGGCCTGCAGTTCGCCCACTCGGCCCTCACGCGCGATCACGTCGTTCCGGCCTCGCGCGGTGGCGGCACGATATGGGAGAACTGCGTCACCGCCTGTGCGCGCTATCCCCTCACTTCAGAAGCGTCTCATTCGTATCAGCGAGGGATCTCGAGGAAACCCGCTCAAAGGAGGCGACAGGGGCGTTCGCAGCGAGTGGTCGCGCGAGGGTTGCCTAGTCCGGCGAGGAGTTCGTAATGGCTCGCACGCATATCTTGAAGCTAAACGCTTCGGGGCTTCCGATCTGCATGATCGACCACTCTTCAGCTGTGAATCTCTTAATTCGTGAGAAGGTCATCTGGTCCATGGGAGAAGTCGCAGTCACACTTCGTGGAGGAGTGTGCCGCGATGACGGAGAGGTTTCCATTCTTGAAGTACCCTCCATAATCAGCGTTCGTGATCGCAGCGACATTTGGAACCCGCTGCAGCCGATGCGCGCAGCTCGCCAAGTGATCTACGGAAGGGATGAAGGACTCTGCATGTACTGCGGCGATCCGGTCGGCACACGCGGTTTTGAGCTCGACCACATCATTCCTAAAAGTAGGGGCGGTCCTGATACCTATACAAACCTCGTTTGCTCATGCCGCGTCTGTAATGGGCGAAAGGGCGATAAGACACTGGACGAAGCAGGAATGAAGCTTCTTGCAGTGCCATACACGCCAAATCCCGCAGCGCGCCTCATCTTGTCTGGACGCGCGGTCATTGCTGACCAAATGGAGTATCTGCGAGGCTATGCCAATCTGAGGCGATCCCTGGGCGCCAAGGCACTTCACACGAGTAATTGACTGACCTGAGACCGACAGTTGAGCGAAGCATCTCCGCCGCGTCGCGTTTAGCGTTACCTGGGAATCTCACGTAGCCAAACCTCATTCCTCGCGGCTAGTCGCCAGAGGACTGAGCAGTTGCATTCCATCCACCGACAGCGCGACCGCCATGCGCTCAAGCACCTCCAAAGAGATGTTTAGGCGACGCGTTTCTATCTGCGCGACGTAACTACGCTCGATACCGGCAATTTCCGCCAACTTCTCCTGCGTCAGTCCCCGCTCTAGTCGGTACCGCCGAATATTTCGGCCAGCACGCTCACGCAGTTCGGTGAAGGGTTTTGGGGCTGACGGCATCCCCGAATTCTTCGGGGCACCGACTTGACTGTCTGTATAAAATATTTAACATCCGCAGGGTATCTCCCGATGCTCTGGAGGTATCCGATCTCTCGATGCATCAGCGGGCAGTCCGAATTCACGAGGGAAGTGCGACGAGCCCGACGGTTCGTAAGACTTCAGCTGAGAAAGAGGGCGCGGCGTGCAGTTTCATTTGGTCTACGGAAAATTCGAAGCGAGCCTTCCGCTTTCCTTCGCAGGGCATATCGAAGAGCGCTTGTTAAGACTTCTGACTTCGGACGATTCGTCAAGGTCAATCGACCGCAATCGAATCGACCTGGCAAGGCGAATCGTCAGCGTCATTTCGGCGATGCTGGACGGCGAGCTTCTTCCGCCATCCTCAAACCAAGTGAAATACGCGGGGGCGATCGCACAAGAGCTTCAAATGGAAGTGCCGCCGGAAGCACTTCAGTTTCGCGATGCGATGGCAATCTTTCTAAGCGAATACGCTCCGAAACTTCGTCAAAAGCGCGCCTCGGAAAGCGATTCACTCAGACCTCAAGCATCTTGAGCAACTCGGCATTCCAAGTTTCTGATGGCATAGAACGGTGGCACTGCCCTTCTATGTTTCGGTGAAGAGGTAATGGGATCAGATGAAAACCCGACCCAACTTCTTTTGCCGTGCCCCAGATAGGCCACTGATGCTGATAGCCGCGCCCAGATCGAATTGCGATGAATCAAGAGTCGCTTGAATCTGCCACACCCCGAATCCGTAAAGCACACATCATCACGGATTCAAGAACGGCAACAGTACACTCGTGGATTGAAACTCTCGTCACTGCCCGAGCTTCAACAGCCGTTCCCGCTGATGGCGATGCTTATGCAAAGCAGTTTCTGAAGCGAATCAACAAAGCCTACGGGCGAAACTTGTCATCTTCATTGTTCGAGCTCAACGCCGAGATTTCGTCTGCGATCGTGATTTACGGTGGAGAATGCCCACCATTTCGCGAGCCCAAGTATGCCGTCGAAAAAGTTCTGGAGTGCTTCGGTCTTTCACTCGCTGCGCTTTCAAGTCACGCCCCCCTCAACAGCCGCCTCGGCCATGAAGCACAGCTGATGCTGGCAACTTCAGAAACGGGCATCACTCTGGTGAAGGCAACCGTAAGCGCTTGCACAGGGTTAGACATTACGCCCGCACATCAAAGCGGCTTCCGCATTCGCTCGGCACACTGCAGCAACTTCGTCATCGACGTAGCACCGATGCCTGGGTACGACGTCACTCCACAAAGGAGTGCGTTGAGCAAGCTAAAAGTAAGACCTCCCAAAGGCTACAAAAACTGGATTGATTACATCGTGGAAAATATTGACAAGTGCGAGTTATACCCTTCGTTCTTGATCGAGTTCAAAAGCGAAACCTCATTCGATCACACCTTAGTTCGAGATGCAGTCCAATTCGAGCTACGAGAGCTGCAGCAAGCCTCTAGCGAATACCACCCCTGAATCGATTTGCCAGCTGAAATGCTGTATTCCCACGAGATGATGAAAGCGTTTCTCGGTGTGCATGCTGAGCGATGTCGAAAGCAAAAAGGCTATTCAGGTTCAGCGCAGCCAAACTCCCTATGAGCGCCGAAACAGCCGAGCAAATCGCCGTTCGCGTGATAGTCGCGCGCAGCGATATGTCGGCCATCGACTACGGCGCTGGATTCGCTGACAAAGAGTATCCCGAGATTGTCTGGTCGATATGCGGACTACCCGAGACGAATGAGATTGTTGTTATCGCAATTGTTGTTATCGCAGAAGTTGGAAGGTTAAAGCTGGGAAAAGCGCATCAGACCAGCTTGGCCTGGCCCGCGATGGTCGATCGAATCTTTCGGATTGATGTAGACGATCAAAAACTGGCGCTCCGGCTTTCGGCTCAGCTTTTGGCTTGAACTTCCGATCAGCTGATCGGCGAGGCTTTACGCGCACTCACCAACACATGAAAACACGGCCAATAAAGCACATCACCATCACCGATTTCCGGCGGCACTTTCGGCGGGTGATCGCTCTTTCACGGCGAGCCGACGTGGTGGTTTCGAAAAGGGGAGTGCCAATCTTCGTGGTGCTATCACCTCGTCGATTCTCAACGCTTCAGGCGATCTTAAATTCGTCTCGCGTTGCGTGATTCAACGCGCGGCTCTTACTTCCTCACGGTCAGCGCGGCTATCCCAGCGAGCGCTTGGAGACTCTCGTGGCAGCGCATTCTCGAAATCTGAAGCCGTTGCAAGCGCGCAGTTCCACGTACGTTCTTCAAGAAGCGTGAGTGGTTTCCTCAGACGAAGTGAGATCGCAGCGGTGAGCTACAAACTCAATGTTGATGTGCTAACCCTGCAGCAATCCGATCTGCCCGAAGGCGGTCGATTCCTTGTCGTTGGCGATATCCATGGTGAGCATGAGATGTTGCTTCGTGTACTCGTATCAGCCCAGTACGACGAAGCACGTGACATCCTCATCAGCGCAGGAGACCTAATCGATCGAGGTCCGAACTGCGCCGAGGTCGTTAAATTCTTCATCGGCCACTCCCGGCGCTTCTGCGTACTCGGAAACCACGAAGGGTATCTGTTAGAAGCCCTCGGAGGATCAGGTGATACGCACTACTGGTTTTCCCAAGGTGGTGAATGGGCAAAGCGTGCGAGCCAGGATGACCTGGAGTCTTTTAGAACCGAGATGTCGAGGCTGCCTTTGGTCATCGAGTTGATACTCGACAACCCAGTCGCCAAGGTCGGAATCGTGCACGGTGAAGTGCCCATCGGATCGAATTGGGACGATGCACACAACCTCTGCATTGAACGCAACGAGATCGCTGGAATTTTCGACACACCTGCTAGAAAGTGGTTTGGCGGCCGCGATCGGATCAAGGTCGCTGCTATGACTCAAGAGTGGATGGACGATCCGGAGGGCACCCTCCCTTTTGATGTCGAGGAGTTGACCACATCGGGAATCGACCTCGTTGTCAGCGGGCACTCGATCATGCCGCATAGACTTCCATACCGCTCAGGCAACCATCTATGGATTGACACTGGAGCGTTCGAAAAAAGGCACGGCGGGAGACTGACCATCATCGATCCAGCCGCTGAAATCTATTGGCAGGCTTCAAAGCACGAATCGTTCGGCCCATGTAGCTTGCGACAGCCCCAGATATGGGGACTTGGTGAGGGCTGAGAAGTCACTACTCCTGGCAGGACCAAAATGCTCCACCTGCTTCGAGCCAGAAGCTGCCCACCGACTGATGACTGGGGATGTTGAGCAGGAAGGCGATCGCCACATTCAAGATTCCGATAAGGGTAGAACTGAACACTTCTGCCACTAACAAGGACTCTCTCGACAGAAACGGAGCTCTCCTATTTGCACGTCGCTGATTCTCCGTTTCCATGACCGGCCTCTGGGCGCGGGATTTGAGAGGACCCTACGCACTTGAGTCGTCCGAAGTTCAGCCGTATTTCCCAATAGCTCGGGCTGGACAAGCTGGCACTGCCGGGCACCCACGACGCGCGACAGTACGACCGCACAGCCTTGCACTTCAGAGCTTCCGCCGCGATGTATCGCCGCAGAACAAGCCCCCCTGGTACAGGTAGGCGATTACGCCGAACCTTGTTATAACGACCTCTGGGTGATGGCGACTTTCCGGGGGGACATGTATCGCCGTGGCAGGAATTTACGAAAGCAAGCCAGATCGGCTGCTCAAACAATTAGCACTAGAAGACACAGTCAATCCTGGCTCAAGCAGTTACTGCGCCGGATTTGAACTGCAGGCGTGGCGTTGCGAAGCCTTAGCTAATCACATAGTGGACTGGATTGCGGACTACGCATTAAAGGAGGAAGAACTACAGGTCAATCACGGCAACATGTACGTTCGCCTACGTCAAGCCGCAGTCAGAATTTACACTAGCAAGAAGTACCAGGGCCGAGGTGAAATTGGGGAAATCCTCCTTCACGCCATCTGCCGGGACTACTTCGGAACCATTCCCATCGCACCGCGGGTCTTCTATCTCTCGGCGTCGAACGATGTCGTGAAATCATTCGACATGGTGCACATCAGATATCTTCCCGACAAAAGATTTGAGCTTTGGCTTGGGGAGGCGAAGTTTTACAAAGACGCACAGCAAGGAATTCAAGCCGCAATTGCCTCGATAAGCGAGCACATTGATCAGGGCTTTCTGAACAACGAGAAGCTATTGCTTGGACCACAGATATCCAAGAATTTGCCCAACTATCAGGAAGTGAGAGACCTCCTATCCGACAAGTCCTCTCTCGACGAACTTTTTGAAGCTGCCGTTTTTCCCGTTTGCATCGCTTCCAACAGCGATTCGGTAACACAAAACAAGAAGCACTCAGCCACCTACATCGCTGGGATCAAGAGTGAACTCGCGGCCCTGGTCGATAAAGTCAGCAAGTCCGGGCTCACGACTCAGATAAAAATTCTACTCATCTACGTTCCGCTGGGCTCTAAGGAACAACTTGCCTCGGAATTCGACAAGCGATTGAAGGGGCTACAGCCGTGAACATCACGCAACACGACTGGACCCAACTCCAAAGCCTCTCCGGGCAACCGTTAAAAACTCGCGTTTTCTCGATTCTGCAGATGGCATCAGCAGCGATAAACGGCTCAACTACAGACGACCCGAGTCTCCTAGAAGTAGTACCGCGACTGGCTCATCTGATATCAATCAAAGAGGAGCTTGCATCGTTCAAACTGCCTTTGACTTCGTTGGCGCGTTCTACCGGGCTATGGAACTACATCGACAAGGACGTGGCCGACATTTCAGACCTGCTCCTCGCTGAGTCTGTGACGCTTCCCGAGCTGGATGACATTACTCTGCATCGCGAGCAGGTATCCGCCCTGAACGAACTGTTGCGTGGAAACAACTTAATCCTTAGCGCTCCTACTAGCTTCGGAAAGAGTTTACTGATCGACGCTTTACTTGCATCAGCAAAGTACAAACGCGTAGCAATTGTTCTACCCACAATTGCGCTGCTTGACGAATTCAGGAGACGGCTTAGAAGAAGATTCGAGTCCGTTTTCAATGTGGTTATGCATCCCAGCGACACATCCGATGACAAGCCAACGATCTTTCTTGGCACGCAAGAAAGGCTGCTCAATCGCGATGACCTAGGGACACTTGACCTCACGGTGGTGGATGAGTTTTACAAACTTGACCCGAACAGAGATGACTCTCGGGCGATCACACTAAATGCAGCAGTCTACAAGCTACTTGCACGGTCACGGCAGTTCTTCTTTCTAGGCCCGAACATTGATCACGTCCACGTTTCAGACACCGGCCGTTGGAAGTTTCACTTTCATCGGACGCGGTTTTCCACTGTCGCGGTTGATACTTTCGATTTGCGCAATGCCGACGATCGCTATGAGCGTGTTTTTGACGTAGTTGAAAACGATGAGAACTGGCCCGCGCTCGTATTCGTATCGTCGCCAGACAAAGCTAACAAGCTCGCATCGGAAGCGGCAGAGCGAATGGCAGTTTCTGACGACGGGTCCGATTTTGCCAAATGGCTCGCCGATAACGTCGGGCCAACGCTGCCTCTAATTGAAACCGTTCGCTTTGGTTTTGCAGTTCATCATGGACGCATTCCGAGAGCGATAGCTTCGCACATGATTCGCTTGTTCAACCTCAAAAAGTTGCCTGTTTTGTTCTGCACTTCAACGCTCATCGAAGGCGTCAATACAGCCGCGAAGTCTGTCCTGATATACGACAAACAAATCAATAGAAAGGATTACGACTTTTTCACGGTCTCAAATATAAAGGGACGCGCCGGTCGTCTTGGCCAGCACAAAATCGGAAAGGTCTTCCTGTTTAACGATCCTCCGCCCATCGCAGAAACCGATGTGTCGCCCACGCTTTTTGCCGACGAAGATGAGGCCCCCGACGATTATGTCGTGCATTTAGACGACCCGGCTGGCGGCAGCGCTAGGGATGAGGTTTCCGCTGAGTGGATGAGCATCTTAGACGTGGACCAAGCCGGCCTTCGCCTAGCCGCTCAGGTCGGCCTTGAGGGCGCTCTCGCACTGAAGCAGCAGATAGAGAGAGAATTGATAGAGGCGAATGAGAACGAGGAGGTATCGCGTCTCATTTGGTCGGGGCTCCCAGAATACAAGAACCTTCTCGCGACTCTTTCTACCATTACGACAGTACGATCACCATCGACCTTTGGCGCCTTTTCCGCCAAACAATTAGCATTCTCCATCAACAAGCTCAGAAAAGCCGCCACTATGCGACGGTTTTTGCTTGACCACGATCAGACCTACAAAGGCCACGTGGACAGCAGAGACGGAATTTTCAAGTTCCTTCGAGCCTGTGAATATGGACTTCCGCAATGGCTGGGCCTAGTAGAGTTGTTCGTTTCTCAACATGCGTCTGTGGACTTCAGTTACTTCATCCGTGAGCTTAGCCGCTGGTTCAGAGCTGAAGAGTTGAAGAATCTCGATGAAGAGGGGATCCCCATTCAAATTTCCGAGCGCTTTCATTGCAAGGGCGAGACGCGCGCTGAGTTGATTCAGAGACTAATAGGCGAAACTCATAGGCCGGACTCCGATCTTTCATCATTTGAGAAGTCATGGGTCTCAGCTGCGATCGATATCAGGCTTGATAGATAACCTACTACGCAATCGCTATCTGAGCGGGGAGCCTACATTCATACAATGCGCTCAATGAACTCGTCGAACTCCGCGGAGCGCCGCTGCGCATTCACCTCGACAATGGACCCGAGCTGATCAGTCACACGCTACGCGATTGGGCACGACGCCAACACATCGAACTCGTCCATATCCAGCCCGGCAAGCCGACTCAGAACGCATACATCGAACGCTTCAATCACAGCCTGCGCACCGAAGTGCTCGATCGTTACGTCTTCACCAGCCTCGCCGAAGTCCGCCGAATGACCGAGGACTGGCGTCATCGCTACAACCACCATCGCCCTCATCGCAGCCTCGGCGGTCTGTCACCCGTCCGATTCGCGATGGCACAATCAACCACACCCTCTATTTCTGACTGACTCGAAGCAGCGAGGATCTTTCACGATCGCGTCACGCACCGAAAATATCGACCAACTTTATGCGTTGGCAGCCGGGGCATTCAGCAACAAGACCACCTCGGAGTGGCTGCAGTTGCTGTCGGAGCACGACATTCCCGTCATGCCTTATATCGACCTGCCCACGCTCTGCGAAGACGCGCACCTGAGGGCTACCGGGGCCCGAGCCAGCGATGTCCATCCGACCGAAGGCCGACATGCTGTACTTCCTCCTCCAGCCCGCTGGCTTGGAGCCTCGAACTTTAGAATCCGTGAGCCAGCTCCCAGCCTCGGGCAACACAGCACGGAAATTCTCGCTGAGAGCGGATTCAGCTCGGAGGATATCGATCGTCTGCGAGCAGCAGGTGCGCTAGGAAACTCATAGCGCTAAGTAGAAACGAAATGCGAGAGACTAGCTTCCAGCGAACTTCGCGCTCGCATTGCTGGAGGGCGCGGTCTAATCACGCTCTACGGAATGCATAGCTACATATATCTCTTCAAATCCTGTGCCGCTTCCGGGATCAGAAAAGAAAGACGTGCTCCACTTTCCAATGCTGGGCGACCATTCAAGGATGTTATACGACAAGGCCATATTTTCTGCGCCCAAAGAGGTTCCGCAACCAATTGCAGTCACCTCCCTGTAGTCGTTTTGCCTGCCGTGCTCCCAGCGAATACTGTCACTCACGTGTCTTTGAACGTGCTTGTGCCCGTGAAGTATGAGCGGGATCCGACGCCCCGCACACCACGCCAGAAATTCCTCCGCGTTGTCCATTTTCAAGAAGGACTCATCGCTCAAGTTGAACGCACCCAAGCTTTTCTGCAACAGCGTCTCACGTCGCGTTTCGAACGAATACGGATGGTGGTGAACCAGTGCAATCGGTAAATACTCCCGCAACGATGGCTTCTTAACCACCTTTGTCTCAAATGCAGTGGCGAGTTCTATCATCTGATCACGAGAAACGTGACCACAGGCAAATTTCGAGATGTCACGCGAGGAGTCAAAGCAATAGAAGACGCATGCAAGATCGTCGTCGACGACCATGTTCGACCATTCCAACTCGGTCAACTCTTGTAGTTGCCTTCCGAGACCAAATATCGAATTTCCAAACTTCCGTTGATCATGATTCCCAGGGATGACAATCAGATCTTTTCCCGTTGACGCTTCAAGCTGTGCGCGAAAAGCACGGAAGCTGAGCGCGTCCCTTTTTCGGGGGTTGTCGAACAGATCGCCGGTAACCACCACCCTGTCTATAGATTCAAGCTTCGTCTGAAGATGCGTGGATAGATAGGCTTGATTCCGTAGTGCTTCCTTTCTTCCGAAGTGCAGGTCGCTCAGATGAAGAAGGCGCTTAACTCCCTTCCTCTCGTTATGAGAGTTGAATTCAGAGATCACTCTTTTTGCTGATTCTTGCCATCGAACTCCCCGCATCAAGTCCAATAGTCGTTGGTATAGCCCGTATGCCTCGCTCAGCGCAGCGAAGGCCACCTCCCCCGACCTCAACCAAAAGAGCATTCCCGGCCACTTGTCAGGGCTGGAGATGAACTGCTTTGCAATCGGCGACGGATCAAAAACGGCTAGAGGCTCATTTTTCCCAGAAAGATCAGGGAGCAAGAAAAGGCCTTTGCGCCCAGAAGAAAAGGCTGCATGCTCGGTGAATGCACGAAGCTCGTCCTGGTCGTGCCATGTCCCCACCGCTAAACCATAGAGATCAAAGCAGCTGAACTCCTCGCGGAGGTCATGGAGCGCTTGAGTTACAACGCTAGAATCAAGCAGGCCCTCTTCGAAGCGCTGACTCTGCAACCACACCGCTGCGTCTCTCGCCATTCCCACAACATGCTCCACCCACCGCCGATCGGACGAAAAAAGAGGAGGACGTTCTCGATATTCTCCCTGGATCGAGCCCAAGAACTCTTCAAGATTTCTTTTGCTGACCCGCGGCGGATCCCGTTGAGTCTGGACCGTTAGATAGGCCACCGTGTTTGCATGTTTCAGATCGAATCGCCAGCCCATGAGTCGCCTCCATTGCGATCACTCGGCTTGATGCTCACAGCATAAATTCACCAGAACGCGCCAACCTAGAGCAATCCCGTCACTTGCAGTTGGCCCTATCCGCCAAGCAGGACGCCAGACGCTGGTTCTGCGCTATGAGGTCAGCTTCGGCTTTAACCTCGGCAGATTTGTCGGCAGTCGACTTACCTTTTAGAAGATCGATGCCCGCATCAACAACATTCAGAGCACTTCCGGATGCAGATGTAGAAGCATACTGAATGCTCGTCAATGCTCCTGAATCAGAGAATGTCAACGACGTCGCCTCTTTTCCAAACACCACAGGTGTCGGAAGAGGCAATCTGTAGACTTTCCCTAGCTGCGCCACGGCTACGTCCACTGACCCAAGAGGCAACGATACTCCTGGGTCCAATGGAACTCCTCCAGTTACCTCGATTGTCACGAGTGCTGGCTGCCGCGCCGTGATCGTTACTTGGCGCTCTCCCTCTTTACTGAAGAGGGGCTCTGCAGGACTCGAGATCTTCGAGACCGTAGCCTCCACCTTGCCAAGCGCTTTGTGCAGCACGTTTTCATAGGCAACGCTATTCTCCTCGGCAAAAATCTCCTGCCCTACAGTCGATTCTGGCGAGATATCCTTCTGATACGTGACAGAAATAGATTTACCTTTTCCGCCAGCGACCCCTGCAATGAATGCGCATTCGTCCTTGTACGTCGGCACAGCGAGTTCAGCAAACCCAGCAGCAACGGTTCCTGCAATTGAAATGGCTGTCTTTAGGGCAGCCTCGCCTTGGCCGGTCTGAGCTGAATTGACCGACTTGAGCCTTCCATCTTCCGTGAACTCGAGTTTGACGTCCGCATCCGAGAACGTTCCGCGAAGGTCTTTGAGATTAATCTCGAAAGTTTGCTCGTCAGCAGAATGCTTCACCACAGGAGTGATCGATGTGACAGCCACCATATGGTCGCTGCTGTCGCAGGCCACTGTTCGTACAACCTTGAGACTCACTTCGCTTTTCGCGAGGTGATAGCGAATCCGCGCATCTGGAAGATGGCTACACGCACTGAGTAGGGTCACAAAAAAAAGTGAAAATAGGACCGTCTTGACCATCGCATATCCCCCCAGATTTTGCGTTTTTAGGTGCCTCGCTCAGCTGCGACTTAGCAGCCCCTCCCTTACCCCTAATCCCACGAGCGCAGGCACTCACACTGTAACCAGCAATTGAAATTCATTTCGATTTCGCTACTGGCTTTGGCGTGATGAGGAACTGGGTGATCAAGTTGGCTCCAATCGCTGCCGCTACTACTGGAACGATACCCGCCCATAGACCCAACTCTGCAATGGCCTGCTTGTAGGAAGGAAGCTGGGCAGGCTTTTGCGCTTTCATCTGCTCACCAAGGTAAGTGATCGATTCATTCAGCGACCCGGCTTCGATTGATGCCAGAAGAATAAAAGCAGCTGCATACAGTAACTGGCCCATGTAGCGTGGCGGTACCTTCTTGTACATCCAAACGGTAAAGAGCAACGGAAGCAGGAAAATCGCGGCAAGCACCAGATTTGCAAACACGCCCATAACCACTCCCAGTTGATCCAGTTCACGCGAAACGCCCCACATCGACGAAGAACCTTACTTTAAATAGCGCAGGTAATGCATCGCCCCTTCCAGCCCCCCAAGCAATTCTTGAGCCTGCGCCTTGCTCAGTATGACGTCCCTCTCTTCTTGATCAATGACCTTCAGATAAAGCTCATGCTCACCGGTCACTGAACTGACAAACACTTCGATGTAGATCTTGTCTGGCTTCTCGCTCTTTCTTGGGTCGGAAACCGGCTGAAGATATTCTCCGTAGTACATCGTGGTTGCCATGTCTTTCCTCCTTAGGGCTAACACTCACCATATTGGGGAACTCCTCAGGTGGGCTCGAGTGGATGAAGAAACGTGACGGTGATGCGCTTCTGCTCCTGTGAAATGCGAGCGCACACCGGAACCCACGACTCAAAAGTCACTTCGTCGTTGGGAAACACACGGATCTGAATGTAGATGTCTCTTTCCGTTTCCTTTCCGATCAGTGTGAACTGCTCGCAATGCCCATTCTCCCGAGGCGCAGTACGGAACACTTCGAAGTAGAGCGAGCCATCGTTGTTTTCGTTCTCGACAACTTCGATGGACCACGCAGTGGTGGATCGTCTAAAGATCACCGAATTTTCTCGTTTGTATGCTCAGCCAACTCACTCAGCATCGGCCAGTCCCATGGCCTTTCGCCGGCGCTACTTGTGGAGGATGAGTGTTACAGACCACGAACAAGCTCCGACAGAAGTGACCGAGCAATGATCTGCATGTAGCCCGCTTGATCGGACGTATAGGCATAACTGTCATGCTTGATATGCCCGTTACGTTCGACATACTGGTAAAGCTTTCGCGTACCCTCGATCACCTGAGTGCCGTGGTACTCAATGCCGTCTATCTCGACGGAGATGTTGTTGGTCCGCGTGATCTTTTTTCCACTCATCTATTCCCGCGCTCCAGTGCCAGAGAGGTTTCCGTTGATCATGAGTGCACCCTGGGGCCATTCAACATTGATAGCGCCCTCGAATATGATTTGCGTAATACGTTCCCTTCGATCCTGAGCGCAGAAACGCATCGAATACATTTTGAGGAACTCTGCAGAAGTCATATGAGTGTCCCTCTTTGAAGCGGATCCGCATACGCATTGTGCTTGGCTCATAGCCTATAGCGGACATGGCCGACGAAGCGACAGGAATCATCTTCACTCGTCAATCCTCAATGCCGACAAACTGATTTTCGAATAAGCATAGGGCTGCAGGGGGACGCACCAGACACCCAGCGCAAAGAGAGTGGCTTTCGTTGCCCAGTGACTCAGCAAAGCGTGACACTTTGATACAGCAGCTTTGAACAGCACATTGAACTTGGCCATAGAACCCTCCTTACATGACGGAATCGAACCGCAGAGTGAATTGAAGAACAGCGTTACTACAAAATCTGACGCGGACGCCAGAAGCACAACCCACTCTCCTGCACTCCTATGCTTACTCAAACCTCCTTAATGCGTTGGACGTGAACAGGGCGGCGCTTATCGGCCCAGGGTCAAAACCCAACTCACCATAGGTATATATGACGACCTCTGGCTGGCGGAAGCTCTTCTGAAGCTCTTCCGATGTGTAGTGAAGATCAGCAACACTCTTCATCGAGTCTTTGGGAACCACAAACACCAGGATCCCTTTCGCTTTCCGGCCAGTCATCATCTCGTACAAACCGACTTTCTCGTCTATCTTCTTCACCCAAACCGGGGCGTCAAGATAGCGCTTGCGCAGCCACTTGACTTCAATTACGAGATCAGCCGTCAACACGTCGTCTTGCCTGAGGGCATCGACCTGAAGCCCGGCGCCATCACGAAGAAGTTCAACTCCACGATCGAAGTACGTTTTCCGGTCGTATTCCAAACGAGAAAGTGCCAGTTGCTCTAGCGTCAAAGCCATCAGTGCAGCGCGCTGCTGAATAAATATCTGCGGACGTCCATCATCTGGTTGCGGTAGCGACGCGACGTCTTCCGCTTTTGGCTCTTGAGCTACCAGCGCTTCTAGCCTTGCCACTCGAGCGTGAAGCTCTGAACCATAGTGACTTTTCAGAAGATCCTTATACTGCCGCAGCGCCTTCCGATCTATGACGCCTGCGTGAGCCATTTTGTGATGCTTGTCACAAAGAAGGATCAGGTTTTCCACGCGATTGTCTTCGCGGTTTGTATTGATATGGTGTATTTCGAGATATGTGTGCTCACCACAGTTCTTCACCGCGCAGGCATGTCCACTCTCTACTTCAACGGCCCGGCGAAGCTCCGCAGATATTGATGGCCTAGCTTCGTTGTACTTTGAGTCAGTCATCGATTCCGTGGACGTCAGACGTCGTGCTCTGGCTGTAACTGCTGCAACAGCAAGCCCCCCGAAGCCGCTCCGTCTGCTGAAGGCAATTGTTGGGCACGGTCTTGGTGGAACAAATGAAATTTTTCGAGGCTATCTGGATCAATAATCCAGTTTTCGATGCGTTCAAAATCGAAGATTTGACGTCCTCCAAGAAAGATTCCGCCGCTCGATCTACTTGGCCAATAAACAGCCGTGTGTCGCGTATTCATATGCTGAGACACGGAAGCAAGCTGAAGAGCGCCGCCAATCGTAGCAGCGGCATCCGCACTCCGAACCAAGTCTCTTACAACTTCAAACGGCTCCATATTGAAGTAACGTCGCCGACCGCCGTTTTCACTCAAGGCGTCTTTCCCAAATCTCTCCCTCAAGAGTTGATTCAGTTGGCGGCGGCCGCGTACTGCCCAGTCTCCCACAAAGGCCACTTTCCCAAACGCGCTACTACTGATGTTCGTCGCGCGGTACTCCCACCTGCCAACGCCTGCGTTGAAGAATATCTTGTCGATGTAGAACTGCTTGTTGAACCACGAGTAGCCGCCAAGCAGAAAGGCCGTGTCGGGCTTCTGAAAATCCTCAATGTACGTGTTGTATCCCCGAAACAACTCGTTTATCAATCGCACGAGGTAGGTCCGAAAAGGGACATAGTCAATGACTCTGTCCCGAAGCGGATAATGAAATGTTACAGCCTGAATGAGTTGCGTCAGTAACGGGTACGCAATAAACGTTGTCCCAGAAAAGCCCACCACAACGTCAGAACGAGGCAGCAAAAACAGCTTTGGAACGGTATCGAGGATGCCGCCGCCATTTAGCCGACTGTCAGACACAATGAGCAACTCCTCTGCCCCTTGCTTCGACCGTCGCACCCAAGCGGCAACTATAGTCATCGCTGATCAGACGCCTATAACAAGCCTAAGCTGCAGAACTTGCCGAAGGGGCAACCAAGGCATGATCCGTGACTTTGCGCCTCTTACTCGCTGGCTTTCGCCTCGCTTTGTGGTGCTTGGGCAGAGGTTCAAATAGAACAAAGGACTCCGCCCATTGCAGGGCATACTCCGAGCAAAATTTAATATCCCTTGCATCGTCCAAGCCCATTTCTAACGGGTTGTGCCAGCGGTCATTTACGCGATCAACGTAGAAGCCTCTTTTCTTTACCGTATCAGCGGTGCGCTCCCATGCAGCGAACTTCCCCAGCAACGGGCAAGTGTCCACATGCATGCTGCACTCCTTTCTGTCTCCACAGACCATCCTTGATCCCCTGAACTGCATGAGCGATAAAAAAATACTCATGTAGTGAACACCTTGAGAATGCTTAAATCGATGATCCGAAAAGATCTTTCTGTTTACTTCTGAGTCAGTTGGCTTGCTACGAAAGTACAAAGCCAGTCCCTTTGCAGATTCCTCACCGCTGAGGACGAACAAAGAGGCAGCCCCGCCGTGATGCCCTGCCTTTTCAATTGAGCAGGCGGACTCAAATAGCGCACGCGCGTTCCATACAGAAAGCACGGCTCCTTCTAGGTAGTCTTTTTCCATAATCCGGTTCTCCTGGCAGAGCCAAGACCACAGCTCAGCGGTTGTTATTACCCTCCAGGAACACAGATGTGAACAGATGCCGATTGGCGCAGCTTCCGCCTGGACACCTTGCTGGGCAAAGCCGCCCATTGATCCCGCCAAATGTCGAAACTTGATTGAACGGAAACAGGCTTGAAGGTCACGACGCCCCCCGCCGAAGCGCTAATACCCAACAACCTACCGCGCTTAAAGAAACCGGGCAATGGACCGCGGTGGCAGGGATGTGTCCAATCGTTTACTGAGAGGGGTAGAACTGAAAGAGTGCCAGCTATGGCCCACGCAATCCCACACTGCCCCTCCTTGGCGAACAACCTAAACCCGCTGCCGCGACTCCTTGCGAAAGGTTTGAGCTTCAACGATACGCCGGTCGCTCAAGCAAGCGCAGCGTCAGGCCTCCGACCTACAACCCTAAGCTTGCTCAAGCCGATTAAAATTCCGCTGTAAATCGCCAGTTGTTTGACCATCTTCCGTCAACTGCGCTGACCACCGCCGCCAACGAGACTGACCACTAGCGCCAGGTTGACCGTTTTGCGGGGAGGTGCGGGAAATTGAAGCATCATTTCTTGGGCAGGCCGGTTTATCATCCCGATCAAGCCTGGGAAGCTTGGGGAGTGAATATGGGGGAGTTGAACTCGAAAGTGCCGCTGCTGCTGCAACGTGCGGTCGCACGAACCGGAGATGACAGCCTGCCTGGGAAGTATTGCCCCGAGCGCCATGTCTGGGTGGCCGACGGCGAGCCGATCGTCCGCGGCGCTTTGCTTCCTGAGATGCTCACCAAGACCAATACGATTCGGGAAGTCGACGACACCCGAGGTCCAGTGCTCTTGGAGATGATGACCAAGACAAAGGCCGAGATGGAAAGCGATGATGACCGCTTTGAGTTGTCGGTCGCTTTGGAGATGGTTCGGGAGACGCTGATCGACTCAGAGCGCGACGACTGAGCGTGTTTCTCCTCGTTACGAATCGCCGTGACATCACCACCGATTTTGTCGTCCTCGAACTCCAGCGCCGCGGTCATGCCTATTGCCGCCTGAATACCGAAGCTTTTGCTTCAGCGGTCTTGAATTGGCGCCCGCCGGAAGCCTGCTGGGGGCTTTGCATTGAGGGCCAGGACCTTGATTTGGCAGACGTCAGGGCCGGCTATTTCAGGCGGCCTGTCCTCCCGGAGCCGCCCGCAGGGTACGACTTAGACACTCGCGTGTATGCCATCGGTGAGTGGTCGGCAGCGCTGAAATCGCTGTATGGGATCATCGGGCGCCGCTGGCTCAACTCGCCCGAGCTGATCGATCAGGCAGAGGACAAGCCACGTCAGTTGCAGTTGGCATCTACGCTAGGTTTCGATATCCCAGAAACGCTGGTAACGAATGACCTTGAGGCTGCTCGTGCCTTTGCGGCGGATTTCTGCGCCATCGCCAAGCCGTTACGACATGCCTTGATCAAACAGCGCGATGGCGATCGAATCGTGTTCACCAGTCGGGTTGATTTCGATAGCGTGCGCGACCCTGACGTTATGCGTGCGATGCCAATCATCCTGCAGCGCGAAATTCCGAAGCGTCTGGATATTCGCGTGACCGTCGTAGGCTCTCAGGTATTCGCAGCCTCGATCGATTCGCAGCGCGATCCTGAAACCACGGTCGATTGGCGGCGCACTGCCACGCCAGACCTGCCGCACGCGGTGCACGAGTTGCCGCACTCCCTATCCGAGAGGTGTGTTGCATTGACGGCGCAGTTAGGACTGCGCTTCGGCGCAATCGATCTGGTGCTTGATACCGCTGGCCGGTACTGGTTCTTGGAGATCAACCCGAATGGGCAATGGGGGTGGATTCAAACTCGGACTGGCCACCCCATCGCCGAAGCTATCGTGACCGAGTTGGAGGCGATCGCAGGATGAAACTGTCTTCTGGCCGTATCTGGAAAGAGGCGTTGGACACCTTGTGCCCCCAACCCCCACGAATAGACGCAAACGAACGAGCGGCTCAAGCTGCAGCAGCTCACGCCGAGATCAAGAAGATCAGTGAGATCAAGGGCGTAAAGAACGTTTCAGCACTGCTGGAGACAGCGCGTGCGGTATTGGCCGAAGAGGATGGCCGCAAGACAGGCGCAGAAACTAGGGCGACAACGTTACTCGCAGTCATGGCGACCTTGATCCCGTTACTGACATGGGCAGTTGGAACTGCGACCCCGGTTTGCTCTCCAGGGCTAGGTTGTGGTGCCTGGTCCACCGCTTTCATCTTGGCTGTGTTCTACCTTATGGCCGCCGGCTTTTGGTCCCTTCGCACCTTCGCAGTGGATAACTATCACTGTCTTGGCGTTGAGGAAGTGCGGCGCATTTCGCACGACCCTGAGTTCGAGCTGGCAATTGCCAAGGAAACCTTGATCAACGCGCGACTGAATCGGGGCACGATCAATCGCAAGCTCGACTTTATAAAATGCGCCCAGAGGAGCTTTTATCAAGCACTCGTCCTGCTTGCATTGCTGCTGATGTGTGACCCGCTTGCTCGTTATCAAGTGTTATCAACAAAGAAAGCGGATGTCCCATCCACATCTGCTCCCGCACCTGCTGACGTGCCCACGGCGCTACCGTCGATCGTTACACCACGGGTACTCGTCCCTTCTCCACTGACGGCACCTGCACAACCTGCCGTGCCCTCCCCAACGCCAGTGGCAAACACTCCAGCTGAGCAGCGGTCCGAGAAGGAAACACCGAGCCCCAGGCCGCAGGAGTCGGAACGAGCGGAACGCCGTAAGTGACATAGCTGGCTTTGCTTTTGGCTGCATGGGGCGACACAGGAGACCTCGCGGCGTGCTACTGGCGATCGCCGACCTGCATACATCGCTTTCGAAATAAATTGCGCAATGAGCGAGACGTCGAATGGAGCAGTACAACGATTGCTACGTCGAATACGCGTTCCATCCGGTCGGGCAAGGCCTTTTCGCTTCCGGCCATCTGATGCGACTGACGGAGAGCCTTGAGCATGCGATCTTCTCATGGGTTTTTGACTGCGGAGCGAGTGGCGGTCTCGACTACATTGGAGATGGCATTGATAGGGTGGTCGCCAGATGCCGCGGGCAAGTACCCGTGCTGAATCTGGTTGTCCTATCGCACTTCGATAATGACCATATCAATGGCGTAACTCAGCTGCTCACCAGGTGCTCGGTGGATACGCTACTGATTCCATTGCTGCCGCTTTGGAAGAGATTGCTGCTGATCTTCGACGAGAAGCGATATCTATCCAAAAACGCCCTCGCTTACTGCCTCGATCCTCTTGGTGCAATTCTCAGGCTGGAAGGAAGCCGAATTCGCCGCATCGTGCTCGTGCCCCCCTCAAACGGTGAGGCGCTCCCTCCAGGTGATCAGATCGAACGCGATGGAGAAGAGAATCCAGACGATGACCTTCGGTTGCCCAGAAATACAGTCGAGCTGACAAGGGACTTCTTGCCACGGAATTTGCCGGGTAGTCCAACTCGAATCTTTGAGCTGCCGCAAGGCGGCATATTGCGCTGGCGTGACGCCTTCGAATTCGTTCCCTACAACGAGGCCGAGCCAAAAGCTTCGGTTGATGCTGCATTCATAGCGGAAGCGACGATTCGTCAAGACTCGCTTCTTTCCGCTTCTACAGCTTCTGCCAGAAAAGATGCCCTTAAAAACCTGAAGCGCTTATACGAGCTGAAGTTTGCGAGGGGAAGGCCGATAAACGAAATTTCACTGCACCTCTACGCGGGCGCGCTCTCCCGCAGCAGCCATGCGTGTATGGCTCTTTGCCATCGCCCCGCTCAAAGAAGGAAGGAGTACGAAAAACTGCGCCTCTTCCTCTCGTCTCGAAACAGCATGCTCCACACCGGGGATGGCTACTTCGACGACGCAGAAAAGTGGCGCCGCCTGGAGATTTATCTAGGCCAAAGTCGTGTCGGCAACCTTGCCGGTCTGCAAGTCGCGCACCACGGTTCGCGCAGAAATTGGCACCGTGGGCTCGCGGCGAAGATCAATCCCGATGTGTCGATATTCTCCTCAGACCCTGATCGCTACGGTCATCCACACCAGTCGGTTAGAAGAGACTTCGCCAGCGTTAGCACGGTTCTCCAGGTCGACAAGATGGATGGTTGGGCATTGTTCGCCGGCCCGTTCTGACTCATGCCCTTCATTCAGAGACTAAGCCGCGCAAACTTGGGCGAGCCGATACTTCTCCATCCCGAATCTGACAGTAACTCAACCGAAGTTGAAGCCTGAGCAAGCATCATCCAATCGCTACACGAGTCGAGAGCAGTGACGACAATCCCGCCCCATTCCCCTCGGGAAGCCTCTATGCGGCAGCCCAACCAGGAGCCCAATATCGATCCCGAGCTTCACGCGGCGATCGCAGATCACCACTTTCACGATCCCAGGTTCGCCATCTGGTACTCCGTCCCTCACTTGGATGAGCAGTCACAGCTCAGTAGCCCCTTCATGGCCTTCTCGATGGGCGCAGCGGAAACAGCGCCGCTACTCGAGTGCGTGCTAAAGCTGCCACACGACGTAAGGGAGGTCATCGACGACAGAGGCTGGACGTTGACCGCTCGGGCTTATGGCGTGATCACTTCCCGGATCAATCCTCTGTCGATGACCTCGTTCGCCTCAGTTGCTCAGATTCTGCTCGCGCCGTTCCGATGTGTACTGAGCAATGAATCGACCTGCGAACAAGTCGATCGATTGATCTCTAACGCAGAGACGCCGTGGCTTCATCTGTCGACGGTGCCCGGCGACAACAGGCTTTACCTCGAAAGCGTGACTGACGACGACTACCGGAAATATGCATTGGCGGTAGTGGTCGCGCTCCGAAGGCAAGGAGCGCATGACGGGTTCTGCGATGCGGTCAGCGGTCTCATGGAGGAAAAACTGCGAAGCCGCAGTACGCGGAAAATCGCCTGTCCGGCTTTCGAGCACCTTGTCACGATGCCCAACGAGACGTCGATCAAGGCGTTCCGAATGAGGCCTAGCATCACAGCGCCTCTGCGGCCGAATAACCCTGGTCGATACGTCGATGCAATTGTTCGCACCGCTGAAGTGGTCGAGCATGAGCGAGAGCGCCTGTTGCGTGCTTCGCGCCGTTATACAGCTCCCACCTCATTCTCTCTGGTTCTCGAAAGTGTGAGCTGGTTGGCATATCGCGGCTTCTACGACGAAAGGCCTGATAGTTCGAAGGCGAGTCGTCGCACTTGGCGCATGATCGCAAAGTCGTTCCGGGCTCGCGATAACTTTGTTTCAACCGCCGATTCGGAATGGCTCTCGGAGCCAGCGTTCCATTCGTTCTCTTTAATGCGAGCGCGCGAGATGCTTGCGCTATCTGTATCTGCCGCAATGCAGAACTCGCCGACGATGACGCCGGTTCTTCGTTTGGAGCCTAGGTTAATCAAGCTACGTGGCATCCTGACTCAGATTGGCTCATGTGCGCGAGGCCAAGGTCCTCACCAGGTGTTCAAGCTGCGCAAGATGGCACGTACGTTGAGCGACTTGATGACCTCCAGAATTGATTCGCGCTACCTGCAGTTCATTAGCCGCTATCGCGAACAGATCGGCAGTGTGAATCTCATCAGCGACATGCCATTAGAGTGGGTTCGCGTATCGGGGATGCCACTCACCTTGAAGCACGACACCAGTAGAGTGCCGGCAACGCCAGGGAGCCTTACATTTCTTCTGTGCGCGCTTAGCAATCGCTCGATCATTCCTGTCCACCTCTTGCAGGAAGTATTGGTCATCCGATCGTTTGCAGAGGGCGACCACCTAAAGTTCATACTGCAGAGTGCACTCGACAGAGACATGACCCGGAATGGGAATCCCGTCAGATTCCGCTTTGTCGACGTCTCCACGCCAGAAGAGTTCGTTGAGGCGCTTCGCAACTATAACGGAGCGATGATGATCTTCGATGGTCACGGGGAGCGCGATCGGGAGAACGCTGTTGGAAGCATCATCATCGGCGGCGCTCGCATGGACGTCTGGGAGTATGGGAATCGGCTGAATATGCCGCCGATCGTACTGTTAAGCGCATGCGACACACTTCCAATTGATGGGTCGCATGGAGCAACAGCTGTTGGAATGTTGGCGCTCGGCGCAAGGACGGTACTAGGAACCATGTTCCCCATTGACGCGCGGAAGTCCGCGATCTTTCTCGCCCGTTTGTCCCTCCGCATTTCCGAATACATTCCCATCATGCTGGACAGGTATCGCGATGGCGTGGATTGGCGAATGGTCATGGCCGGCATGCTCAGAATGGTGCATGTCACGGAACTCACCAGGGACCTTATTGAAGAAGGCGTACTCCCTGAGGAGGCGCTCGATCAAGTCATGTTGATCGGCAATCAGGGTATCAACGGCCGGAACCCGAACTGGTATTCAGCAGTGAAGCAAGCGATCGTCGATCGCTCGCTGAAAAGCAAAGCTGAAACCTTGGAAGCGATCGAGCACATTGGTGCGCTGACCGACGCTTTGAAGTATGTGCAGCTTGGCCGCCCCGACTTGGTTCGAATTGTTCGTGAAACCCTGAATGAGAAAATCGAGCGACTAGGGGCCCAACACGGTATGGATTTTCCCACATATCAACTGTTCGATAGACACGCTATGGATCTTTCATCGCCGTAAGCCGCCCTAGCCCTGGCTGATACATGGAGATGACATGCCATTGCAAACCTAGGTTGGAACTTTCTTGCGAGTGGCCGCACATCTGCATTGCCAGTGGCGCGGCGGTCATCAGAAAGTTCATCAACATGTATGACACCGCGCCACAGATGACGGCAGCGATAAACGGCGGTCGGCGTGCGATCACGATCAGCGGTCGCCCTCCGGAAATGTCCGCGGCACTCGGCACCGGGAGACGATTCAACGTCTCGCGCAGCATCCGCACCCCCACCTGCTCTCATTCACGTGATCATTGACACCTCCTCGGCGTAACGAGTTTCACAATCGATAAAAAATGTGCCCCCAGGAGCACTTCAATCAAACGAGACCCGGTTCAGCTACGAGTCTCAGATAGCCAGCAAAGCGCGCTCGAAGAATCGCCCCCGATCATTCACAGATGACAGGCTGATGTGAACCAGTAACTGCGAACAATCGGCGATTGCCAGAGCGTACATCATCACTCCGCCGCCTTGTCTGCGAACCAAATTTATTGGCTAAAAACCAATATTTATTATTAATAATCAATAGTTTAAAATTTTCCTCGCAGAAGAAGGTGCCCCCTTCAATGAGGAGTCAATGGTGCGCTTTCGACACCCGTTCGCCACTTCTCGGCCAAGGCGAGCAATCCCCTATAGGGAACGATGCAGGATCGTATTCGATACGGTGATGTCGGCGGCTCACTACTCAGCTGCGCTCAGCTATGAAGTCGCGCAGGCCTAATCGCAGCCACCCACAGTCACAGGAAAAACTGAGGTAAGAGGGTGGAAATCTACTTCACAGATCCAGACCTCATCGAAGCTGACGCTCATGAGCTCGCCGCACATTACGCGCTACGACGCCGAATGCCATTTATCCTCATGGACGATGGTAGCTACGATGTAAATCTGAACAAGTTTTTTCGGTCTTTACCGACTACCGGGGTGAAATCTACGAAGTCCTGGGAAGCGTACGCATACGACCTCCTCACATGGGCGCGCTTCCTGTCCCATCACCGGCTCAAAACCGTATGGAGCGCAACGAGAGAGGATATAGACGCGTACCACGCCGCAAGATGCAGTGGCGATCTCACTCAACGCGTTCAAGGCAGGACATGGAACAGGAACGTCGCCGGACTCCAGAAATTCTATAAATGGGCAGAGTTGCAGAGCTTGGTAAAGGACCCATTTGATTACACGATCTCCACAGGGAACATCATGTACTCGAGGCGTCGTAGCTTTGTTCGCAATGCTGCAATGGACAAGGTCGCAAAAAAGCACGACGTTAAATATCTGACAATGCCCAAGTACTACGTGTTTCGTAACACGGGGATCATGGGGCGCGAGGCAGATACGACTGACGGCGAATCCCGGATCCGTAACTCGCGGCGCAACAGCGCTTTCGCCGACTCGATAGTAACCACTGGGATGCGGCTGACCGAAGTTGCCAGTGTGAGTCGCTTTGAGCTGCCTACCATTGCTTCGGATATAAAAATCAAATCCATCCCGATGGAACTCGGCTCCATGACCGCGAAGGGCGCGAAGAGTCGGAGGATCTGGTGGCCGAAACGAGTCCTCAGAGACATTGAGCAATACATTCGTGTCGAAAGACAGATCGCTGTAAAGGTCGGTAGAGATTCGGATTTCGGGATTAAGTATCCTGTGCGTTGTTCCTCGACAACAGCGAACGGGATTACGCTGTTCGAAAAGAAGCGTGCGGTGCCCTGGAGCCGGCTAACGGTTGAAGAGCGCAACAACTGCTTGATGGTGGATAAGCTCGGCACACCACTCGAACCCCTCAGTCTCTGGCTGACCGAAAAGGGGCATCCCTGCTCGGTGGAAAACTGGTCGTCGATATTCGATCGCGCCTCGCTACGAGTTAGCAATCAGATAGATGTGACCGTCAGCCCACACACGCTACGACATACCTATGCAGTGGAAATGCTACCGCTCCTAATCCGGAAGCGTTTCGGATCGATGGACCTGGGATGGTTGAACGAAAATGTCTATGAGCGCATCAGCGGTGATCCGCTCGATATCTTGCGAAGACTGCTGGGGCACGCCTCCATCACATCGACTTTTATTTATTTGAACTGCATCGAGCACGCAAGAGAAATCATTTCGGACGCTTCCTCTGAACTCGCCGAAGCCGCTTCGTTAGCAGTAGTGTCACTCGATGGTTGAGCTCTTTCGACGAGGAAGTCGAGCACTTCTCGATACGAGCGCGACTCCGGCCGGCAAAAACGCGACTAGCACCTCCGATCGAGTGATGATCACCTTTCCAACGGGAAGGGCTGAAATCACGATCAAAGCTGAAAATGAGCTACAGATAGTCGCTGCCAAGCAGCTATGTAGCACGCTCGTCGAAGCAAGCCGCGTAGGCGGATTCATACGAACTCCACGTTCGCTCCACGCATACGCGAGTACTGCGCGCACATTCCTGAAGTTTCTCCAAAACGATCCGAGAGTCTGTCAGTGTGAAAAGCTGGAAGATTTGAGTAGCAACGCCGTGATGGAGTTCGAAGAATGGTGCGCACGACACTACGGTGCCGACTCAACGACAGTCGAATACCGAGTGGCCGGCATTTTGAGCCTACTTGAGATAGCTCATAAGCTCGCCATCAATCACCGAGTGGATTTGAGGCGCAAAGCCCGCGGCAGGTCAAAAAAAAAGCAGAATTCAGTTCCACACGAACCCTACTCCCAAACTGAAACCAATGCGTTGATAACGTTTCTCGAAACCAAATGGAAGGCAACTTTAGAACGCTTGACCATTGAAGGCCCACGCATACTCTCAGAGGGCCTAGATCCGAGAAAAGATGGATGGGAGTTTGATCGCAATCTAGTTTGGGAGATCCACGGAAAAGGAACCGTCAGCGCACAAGACATCATTGACGCCACAGGTCACCACGTCATTTGGGACCTCTACAACGGTCGGCTAACCAAGCTGCACCATCTGCTATACCCATCATCCGCTGATTTGATCGCACCAGCGTTACTACTGTCTCTACTGAGGGGGCTCGAACCAGAGTCGGTATGGTGTCTTTCTGTCAATTGCATAAAGAACGAGCAACGCGGCGAAGTTGAGATTGAGTATGTAAAAAGACGCGCGCATGGTGATCCATGGAAACGCGTCAAGGGCCTTCTCAAGCCTGGACTGTCGAGCGGCCGGATCATCAAAGATGTTATCCGCATCACGACTCACGCAAGAAACTTCACCGGAAATGAATCTCTGTGGCAATTTTACGGAGCCGGAAAGCTTTGTTATGCGAGATGGTCCGTCCGCCAAGCAACATTGATACGCTCCGCGCACGGCTACTTTGACGGTCTATTGGATGACCAAGGCAATCCTCTGGTAGTGCATGCGACTCGACTCAGAAAAACATTCAAATCATGGGAATACACGACAAAGAAGGGAAAGCTATCTGAGTTCGCAAGAGGCCATACAGTCGATGTGGCTGCACTGCATTACGCCAATGTCGAAGCGCATAGGAATACGCATGAAGCAGCCATCGATGCAGCATTGGATGACTTGGTTCAGGGCGTGCAACGTCCAATTGTTTTAAACACCGAAGATGAAAGCAAGGCTCTGTCGTCAGACGCAATTGCACAAGAAACAGTAGGAATTCCCGCCATTCAGCTGAAAGAACTCCTAAACGGAGAATCCAATCTGTGGTTAAGCACTTGCAAGGGTTTCCGATCCAGTCCCTTTGCTGCCAAAGGGAGGCCTTGTCCGGTCCCATATTTCGGATGTGTTGAATGCGGAAATGCTGTCATTACCACTAGAAAGCTTCCCGCATTACTAGCCTTCCTCACACACATGATTCAGAAGCGGCACTCAATGTCGGAAGCCACATGGGCGGAGGTCTTCAGTCGTCCTTGGGAAATAATTGTGCATCAGATCATTCCCTCGTTCTCAGAGAATGAAATCTCCCGTGCGATCAATGAGGCGGAAGTCAGCTGCGACGTCCTAGCCTTTCTCCCTGAAGGTGTGTCAGCGCCGAAACTATGAAACTAGCAAACGCTTCGGAGCCAGCTCTTGAGTCACGCTATTATGGAGCAAAAACGCTGGTCTTCTCCAAGCGTGAAGGATACCTTCCTGCTCACTTCGCTTCAGACATTTGGGATGCCGGAAGTGTCGCCCGACGCCCCAATCAATACTCGTATCAAACGAAAATATCATTTGAGAGTCTGGCATCTCAATACAACAGGCTCACCGCAAAAGAGCTCGCAATACAGCGACTAAGCGATGGAGATTGGGCGCTTCGAGACGACCTTGCAGTGAGAACGGTGCGGTCAGACATCAGGGATTTGAGAATGTTATTCGACTTCTTTGCAATCGAAGACGGGTCACTTTCAAATCTCACGCAAGCAGACCTAGATCGGTACATCGCAGTTCTGGCGA
>Ga0172372_10002355_pt1 | contig 28773 bp, 31 predicted proteins | sample LakKiv5m_2_FD_114544 | JGI IMG/M metagenome (GOLD analysis project Ga0172372, IMG submission 114544) | Freshwater microbial communities from Kabuno Bay, South-Kivu, Congo - kab_092012_9.5m | ecosystem: Environmental > Aquatic > Freshwater > Lake | place: Democratic Republic of the Congo...
ATACCTTGGGTGAATCATTAGATGTGCCAACTGCTTCATTAGATATTAAAGAGCGATGGCCAATTCATAGAACTGCTCCAGCATTTGATCAACTTGAATCAAAGACTGAGATGTTTGAAACTGGAATTAAAGTTATTGACCTACTAACCCCTTATGTTAAGGGTGGCAAGATCGGATTATTTGGTGGTGCAGGTGTTGGTAAAACTGTATTGATCCAAGAGATGATTTATCGAGTAGCTGAAAACTTTGGTGGTGTATCAGTATTTGCTGGCGTTGGTGAGCGTACTCGTGAAGGTAATGACCTTTTCCTTGAAATGACAGAGACTGGCGTTATTAACAAAACAGCATTGGTCTTTGGTCAGATGGATGAGCCACCTGGAACTCGTCTACGCGTTGCACTTTCTGCCTTAACTATGGCTGAGTACTTCCGTGATGTGCAGAAGCAGGATGTGTTGTTATTCATCGATAATATCTTCCGATTTACGCAAGCAGGCTCTGAGGTGTCAACACTGCTAGGCCGTATGCCATCTGCAGTTGGATACCAACCAACACTTGCTGATGAAATGGGTCAGTTGCAAGAACGTATTACCTCAACTCGTGGTCACTCAATTACCTCGATGCAGGCAATTTATGTTCCAGCAGATGACATCACCGACCCAGCTCCACACACAACCTTTGCTCACTTAGATGCAACAACTGTGTTATCTCGTCCAATTTCAGAGCTAGGTATCTATCCTGCGGTAGACCCACTGGATTCAACCTCACGTATTTTGGATCCTAGATATATTGGTGAGCATCACTTCAAAGTTGCAAACCGGATCAAGCAAATCTTGCAGCGCTATAAAGATTTGCAAGACATTATTGCAATCTTGGGTATTGATGAACTTTCCGAAGAGGATCGAATTCTGGTTGGAAGAGCTCGTCGTATTCAACGTTTCTTATCTCAAAATACATTCGTTGCGAAGGTATTCACTGGGTTAGAAGGTTCATTTGTGCCACTAACAGAAACTATTGCCGCATTTGAAGCGCTCGCAGATGGAAAGTATGACCATGTTCCTGAGCAAGCATTCTTTATGTGTGGTGGCTTAGATGATGTTGAACGTAAAGCAGCAGAGTTAGCGAAGTCATAATAAATGTCTGAAACAGTGCTAAAAGTTGAAGTAGTTACACCTGAAAAGCGGGTGTGGAGTGGTGAAGCAAAGATGGTTTCTGCTCGCACGCTCGAAGGTGATTTAGGTGTTTTATCAGATCACGCTCCACTTCTTGGCGTATTAGCTGATGGCACTGTTTCAATTAAATCTACTGACGGCACCACTAATAATTTTGTAATAAATGGTGGATTTATCTCAGTTTCTAAGAATCGAGTTTCAATACTTGGTGAAAGTGCTGCAAATTAAACTCTAGTTACATCAGCCCCAAGTGATTGTAGTTGTGCCGGAAAATCAGGATAGCCACGATCGATATGGAATGAATCCTCAATTAATGTAACGCCTTCACTTACTAATGCAGCTAAAACTAAACTAGCACCAGCTCTAATATCGGTAGCAACAACTGGCGCAGCAGATAATTTCTCTATTCCTGTAATCGCAGCATGGTGACCATCAACTTGAATTTTTGCTCCCAGCCGCATCAACTCATTTACGAACATAAATCTACCTTCGAAAACATTTTCAGTAACAATTGAAGTTCCATCTGCAATTGAATTTAAGGTAATTATCATTGGCTGTAGATCTGTTGGAAATCCAGGATATGGCAAGGTTGCAACATCAACTGCAATAGGTCGTTTATCCATCTTTACCCTAAATCCATTTTCTGTTGTTGTAATTACCGCACCGGCCTCAACTAACTTATCAAGAGGAATTTCTAAGTGATCTACTCTGCCATTTTCAATAGTGATATCACCTTTTGTCATAGCGGCTGCAAATGCCCAAGTTCCTGTGACTATTCGATCGGGCAGAGTGGCATGGGTTGCAGGATTTAACTTTGAAACACCTTCAATTTTTATTGTGTGCGAACCTAAGCCGGAAATTTTTGCTCCCATTGAAATCAAAAATTCACCTAGGTCAACAACATCTGGTTCTCTAGCTGCATTTTCGATAGTTGTAACACCCTGAGCTAGCGTTGCTGCTGTCATTAAATTTTCAGTAGCACCAACGCTTGGAAATTCTAAGGGAATTAAAGCCGATCTCAATCGTTGCTTCGTGCTTGCCACAATAAATCCATGCTCTAACTTAATCTCTGCACCCATATCTGCTAAACCATTAAGATGAAAATCTAGACCGCGGGAACCAATGGCATCTCCGCCAGGCAATGCGACCTCTGCTTTACCAGACCTTGTAATTAACGGACCCAACACATTAATTGAAGCCCGAAGTTTTCTCACTAAATCATAATCAGCACGATGGCCAAGTTCTTCAGGAACTTCGATTGTAACTTCACCGGCCTTATCATCAATTTCAACTTTACAACCTAATCTAGTTAAAAGCTCTGCCATATATCCAACATCTGCAATAGCAGGAAGATTTGTTATTTTAGATTTTCCAGGAGCAAGTAATGCAGCAGCCATTAACTTTAGGGCAGAGTTTTTTGCACCTGAAACTTTGACTGTGCCAGATAATCTGGCGCCACCAACTACTTTGAATCTATCCATAATCGACCTATTGTAATTGCTTAATGGCAGATAAGTTAATGCCAACAAGGCAAATTTAAGCAAAATCCTGGCGTTGTTATCTATTCACCCCAAAATGCGTTAAACAGCTAGATTAGTTTCTAATTCTCCAAAGTTGCTATGGCAATCTTCAAGTCCTCTTCAAAAACTAATATCTTAGGACCAGTTCTTGTTTGAGAAAGAGTAGCCTTAATTCCAACTGCTAAAAGTTTTTGTCTCATTATTTCACCTTCAATATGGTTCTTTGGTGAATGCGCAACTTTTAGTAGACCATACTCCTCATCAGATCCGACTTGTTTACTTTTTTCGATAAGTGACTTATTGCCTGAAAAAGCCCATCTTAAAATTAATGCCAGTATGCCAACAACAATAAACCCAGAGAATGATTTGAAAAACAATTCATTATTTATGCCTCCAAGCATCGCTAGCCCTGATTACTTCTTTACCGGGGTATAAATATTTGTCGGAATTTTCTCCTCCGTTGCAGATTTATGACAAGTTGCAGAGATATTTCCAACTACTATCCCAACTCTAGGAGCAGCAGGTGTTGGCAACTGAGTTAGCGGATCTATAGTTTGCGGTAAAAATAATGGCTCATCACTAATTAGGAGAATATTCGCGTAAGTTTTCGGACTAAGGGGGCCGTAAGTAGTTCTCAGTGTTCCAAGAAGGACTTTCTTATTCTGATCATTTAAATCACTTCCGGAAACTGTCGACTTAATTTCCCACCACCTACAAGAGTAATCGGCGGCAACAATTACCGCACCACATGCATTTGACTCACATTTAACTACATCAGCAGCTAATCCTTTTTTAGCAGAGATTAAACCCAATAATTCTTTACCTGTTGGAATTTTTGCATAAATTCCCTTGTTGCTAGTAAAACTAACTGGTGGCCAAATTGGTGAAGGTGAAGGAATAGGTGTTGCAGTTTTCTTAACCTTTTTCTTTTTCTTCTTAACTGGCTTCTTAGTTGCTTTAGAAGTGCTTACTTTCTTTGATGATGGTTTAGCAGAGCTTTTTGCATCTGGCTTTACCGTAGTATTTTTTGATGGAGTTGCTTTACTACTTGGCTTTGGCTTTGGAGTTGGAGTAGCTGCTTGCACATTTGTCGTAAACATCACTGAGCATAACAACGCAGCTAAAACGTACTTTAACTTCATTCTCGACTCCATTTAAAAGTTCTAATAGATATAAATAATCCTATGATCAACCAAAGTACTAAAACTAATGCAGTTTTTCCTAATTCCCAATCCCCAGCGACCTCTTGAGTTGCAAAATCTTCAGGTAAAAATACAGATCGCATTCCTTGAGTTAACCATTTAAGTGGGAAAATTGCGGCAAATTGTTGCATCCATATTGGTAAGGAGGTGAATACGAAAAATACTCCACTAAAGAACTGAAGAATAATAACGATTGGCGATACAACCGCAGAGGCACCGCGGCCACTTTTTGGAACGACTGAAAATGCAATTCCGAGCACAGTAGAGCAAGCGCTTCCTAAAATTACTAGCCAAGTGAAATTAAGCCACAAAGATGGATCTGAAGGTAGATTTAAATCAAACATAACAGATCCAAAGAAAAGTAAGAGTGCAGTTTGTAGGATCATTAAAATAGTTACCAGAATAGATTTACCAATGAAGTAAGAGGAGATAGACATAGGCGTTCCTCGAAGCCTCTTTAAGGTGCCAGCATCTCTTTCCATAGGTATTGTGATAGCAAGCTGCTGAAATCCTGTGTTTACTAAACCAGAAGCAATCATTCCGGCTACAAAGTACTGGCTGAAGGTGACGCCTGGTGCAATTGTGTCTCTAAAAACTGAGCCAAAAATAAAGAGCAAAATTACCGGAAAAAGTAATGTGAAAACAACTGATTCCCGTTGTCTCATAAATTGCTTTAACTCGAGCGATCCTCTTAATAAACCAATTCTTAATGTTTCACCAAGTAAATTCATTTCACTTCACCAATCATCTTTAAATATATTTCTTCGAGATTAGGTCTAAGTACCTGAAGTTCTGGAATTTGACCATTAAAATGTTGGTTTAACTTAATTACTTCTTCAGTTGGATTACTTGTTAATAACTCTTTACTAACACCATTTTCTACCCAAATTACTTTAGCCGGTGCGCTATTTCTTCCGCCCAATGTTGAAGGTGGAGATATCTCGATTAATTGACCATTATTAATAACACCAACTCGATCAGCCAGCTCTTGAGCCTCGTCCAAGTAGTGAGTTGTAAGAAGAATCGTGGTGCCTTCTGATTTTAAAGTTCTGATTAAATCCCAAAAAGATCTTCTAGCTTCAGGATCAAATCCGGTTGTTGGTTCATCTAAAAACAGTAACTCTGGAGACCCAATTATTCCTAGAGCAACATCAAGTCTTCTTCGCTGACCCCCAGAAAGTTGGTGAACTTTAGAGTCAATTTTTTCTGTTAACCCAACATCATCAATCACTTGATCGACATCTTTTGGGTTCAGATAGTAATTTGCAAAGTGTGAAACAGTTTCAATAACTGAAAGATCTGCAGCATCACTTGCCGATTGAAGTACAATCCCAATGCGATTTCGCCATTTTTGGCCAGCTATTCCTTTTGTGGCAGGATCAAAACCTAAAACTTTAATTTCCCCTGAGTTAGCTTTTCGGTAGCCCTCTAAGATTTCAACCGTAGTTGTCTTGCCAGCACCATTTGGACCCAGCAGGGCAAAAATCTCACCTTGTTCTACTGTAAGGTCAATTCCAGCAACCGCAGTTTTGTTTGAATATTTCTTTACAAGGCCACGGACCTCTATCGCTGGGGCGGTGTTCATAGCGACATCTTTGCCTAATTGGTCTTGATTACTCAATTTGATTGGGAGAATAAGCCTGTGAGTCCGCGCAGAAATAAGCCAAAAGGTAAACCAAAGCACTCAGAAAATCTTGATGAGCGAGAGATCACAACATCTAATGATTCAGTTGAGGAGCACAATGATGGGATCTATGTTGTACGAAAGATCAGCGGTTCTACCTCAAATAAACCATATCGATGCCCAGGTTGCGATCAATTAATTCCTATGGCCACCCCACACACAGTGGCATGGCTTGAGCATGATCAAGATGGCAGAAGACATTGGCATAATGTTTGTTGGACTAAGCGAAACTTAAGGCAAAGTAAGGTTGAGCGAACAAGGAATGCTCCTAGATACTAGGACTTATTTTTTAAATTTCTACCATGTATTTTTTTAATTAAAGTAGTTAATACTTTTTCGGATAATTTTGTTCTCTTAAATGATGTAAATTTTAAAGGAATTTTAAATCTTGTTTTTACTACTGTGCGTGCATGGGTGTATTCAAGTAAGCCTTCAGCACCATGGATTCGTCCGTATCCAGAGTTTTTAACTCCACCAAATGGTACTGATGCTATAGCGGCAAACAAAAATACCGAGTTAATTGAAACCATTCCGCATGCAAGTTGTGAAGCGATTTTCTCACCATTACGCTTTGAAAATACTGCAGCTGCCAATCCATAATTACTAGCATTTGATAATCGAATAGCTTCATCGGTATTTGTCACCTTATTTATTGCAAGTGTTGGACCAAAAGTTTCCTCCGTCATTGCAGTTGAATCCTCTGGTACATCAATCATTATTACTGGCTCAACAAATGCGCCCTTGATCGAATCGCTTCCTCCGACTAAAAACTTAGCACCCTTATAGGCTGCATTATCAAGATGAGACTGAATAACCTGCAATTGCGAAGGCATAGTTGCTGGCCCATAATCTTTACCAACCTTTAAATCCTTCGCCATTTTTGTTATTACATCAACAAATTCCTCTGCTACAGATTCGACTACATATACTCGCTCTGCGCCAATACAAGATTGTCCAGCGTTGGCCATTGCAGACCAAAGTGCATATTCGGCAGCTAATTTAATATCAGCATCTTTTGCAACTATTACTGGATCTTTGCCGCCACACTCTAAAACAACTGGAATCATAGACTCTGCACAACTTGCCGCTACCTTTTTCGCAGTTCTTGTTGAGCCGGTAAATGAAATTTTATTTACTCTAGATTGCGTTAAAGCTTTTCCAGTATCTGGTAACCCTGTAACCGCAGTTAAGATGTTTTCAAAGGGTGCTACTTGGGTAAATGAATCAGCTAGCCACTTACCAACACCTGGTGTGAACTCAGATGGTTTAAAGACAACCGCATTACCTGCAGCAAGTGCGTAAGCAATTGAGCCCATAGGTGTGAAGATTGGATAATTCCAAGGACCAATCACGCCAACTACACCAACTGGAGATCTTTGTACCTGAGCCTTCATATTAAACATTAAAAGCCCAGATGGGCGATCTTGGCTTCGCATTATTTGTTGTGCATGTTTTGCAGCCCAGGAAATATGATCGATTGCAATTGAAACCTCAAGTGTTGCATCCCCTAAAGGTTTACCGCATTCAGATTCAATCAATTGTGAAATTTGCTTTTGATTCTTAGTTATATAAGAAGCCCACCTAAGGAGTACTCGCTTGCGTGCTGTGAAACCAAATTCTTGCCATCTGATTGCTGCATCATGTGCTTTCTCAACTACCTCAAAGACCTCATCTTGAGAAAAGTTCTTATAAGAGGCAAGTACTTCGCCACTTCTAGGGTCAAACTTTTCAAAGTTGGCATTTGTGCTCATGGGGTAAGAGTAAACTCTTTTTTATGCCAGAGTTAATCCGACCTTCAACTATTTTGCCGGCTGATCGGAGTGCGATCACGATAAGCACAAGAGATGGGCTGAGTTTAGTAGGTGAAGTCGCAACTCCTAAGGGCGATATAACTGGTTCACTGTTAATGCTTCACCCCAATCCATCGGGGGGCGGAATGATGGATTCACATATCTACAAGAAGGCTGCAAATAGGTTGCCATTTATGGCAGGCATTCAAGTAATTAGATTTAATACTCGCGGCACAAAAAGTGAGGCTGGTCAAAGTGAAGGCGAGTATGACCATGGTAAGTCTGAGAAACTAGATGTATTAGCAGCAATTGATTATTGTTTTGATCAATTAAAAGTTAAAGATCTATATGTAATCGGATGGTCCTTTGGCACAGAGCTAGCTTTGCAATATGCCAGAGATAAAAGGATAAAAGAGCTAATTCTGTTAAGCCCACCAATGCTTTCAACCACCAATGAAGATTTAGATTTTTGGGCAAAAGATGGCAGGGCTATTACCGCACTTATCCCAGAGCATGATGATTATCTAAAGCCTGATCAGGCTAGAGTTAAGTTTTCTAAAGTATCAAATATTAAGCAGATTGATGTTGAGGATGGTAAACATCTTTGGGTAGGTGAGCCGATGGTTCATCTTGTCTTAAGTGAGATTGTAAGAGTAATTGCCCCAAGCAAGTTACCGCTACCTACTGAAATTTAAGATTGCTGCGCTCTTGGAAAAACCACTTCATCAATAATAAGTAAAACCGCGGCAGCAACTGGTACTGCGATTAATCCACCAACTAATCCGAGTAGAGAAGTTCCAAGTAGTGCTGCAATTATTGTAACTAGCCCTGGAATAGCTAATGATTTACGCATGATCTTTGGGGTGATTACATAATTTTCAATCTGAATATAAATAATATAAGCAGATAAAGCAATAATTGCCACAGTAGGTGATTTAGTTAATGAAACCAGAGTGACTATTCCCATTCCAATAAAATGACCAATCAAAGGAATAAAACCACAAACAAGAACAACCACTGCTAGTGGTCCGGTGTATGGCATACCTATTGCTAATCCCATGAATAAAATAAATATTGCAGCTAATGATGCAATTATTGCTTGACCACCAACAAAGGAGCCAACTCTGGTGACTATTGCATTAACCAACCTTGAGACTCGATTTCTTCTAGTAGCTGGTACAAATTGTAACCCGATATTTATTACCTGTGGCAATGAGGCTAGAAAGTAAAGTGTTAATACTAAAATGGTAAGTGAAGAAACTAAACCTGAAACTACAGCTTTGCCGACTCCGATAATGCCACCAAAAGCGGTAATAGCAAATTGGCCATCCTTAATTACTGAATTAATCCTATCTTCAAGTGAATCAACAACCCCGTATCTGTTATTTAGGTCATTAATGAAAGCATTATTGTTTAAATCTTTTACTAACTGAGGTGCATTATTAATTAATTGATTACCTTGATCAATTAGCGGTGGAACTGCGATTGCAATAAAAATCGCAACAAACAAAAGTACTAGGCCCATTACTGCGCTAACTGAACTTGCTCTGTTTAATCCACGATTTTGAAAAAATAGTACTGCAGGATTTAACCCAGCTGCCAAAAACAAAGAGACGATAATTAATATGAACACAGCACTAGCAGAAGCAAACGCTTGCAGCACCGTGAAGGCAACAAGTGCTCCTGCAGTTACCATAAAACCAAAGTAAAATGGATGGCTGGTATCTACCGGCTTGCCCTGCTTACCGAAATCTTCGCGCTCCTTACTTCTACCTTTACTGCGGCGCAGTGTTGCAAGTTTTGAACCAATTTTTGGTTTATTAAATATTGCCATAATCTAATTTTATCCATCTTTTTGGCCTTTACTGACCGTATTGATTAGAGCGTGGAAGTTAAATACGAGAGAATAAGGGTATGAGTGGGCTAAGAATCAAAGGACTAGGTGAGGAGATTGCCACCCTAGCCAATCTACCTTGGGATAAACCACTTGAAAGTTGGCCAGAGGATGAGCTTCTAACCTCAATGCGCGGAATCTCACGACATGTGGTCAGGTTGATTAGATCAAACCCGAAGAAAAGTCATAGTGAGATTTTTGCCGTTAAAGAGACAGTTTCTGATCTTGCAAATCGTGAGTACACATTACTTAGAGATTTAAACCAAAAAACAGCACCTTGCGTGGAACCGGTGGCAGTAATTGAGGGCAGAGTTGATGGTGATGGTAATGAATTACCTGCTGCTTTAGTAACTAAGTATCTTCCATACTCGCTTCCTTACCGGGTGATTTTAAGTGGAACAGTTACTCCAACTGAGATTTTAAATATGGCCAATGCTTTGGCATTACTCTTAGTAAGAATGCACCTACTTGGATTTTGGTGGGGTGATTGTTCACTTTCAAATACATTATTTAGAAGAGATGCTAATGATTTTGCAGCCTACTTAGTTGATGCTGAAACTGGCGAGTTTCATAAAGCATTAAGTGATGGACAGCGAGAGCATGATCTAGAGCTTGCCCACTTTAATGTGGCAGCTGAATTAGAGGATTTAGCAGTAGCTGGTGTGTTATCAAAGGATATTAATCCAGTTCGAGCATCTGATGGTGTTATTAAAAGATATCGAAGATTATGGAAAATGTTAAAGGAGCCGCAGATATTGGATTCAGCAGATCGCCAAGCAGTTGAACGTGCAATGAGATCACTCCAGGATTTAGGTTTTGCTGTTGAAGAGGTTGAAGTAACTACATCTGGAGAAAAAGGAACTATTAAATTTCAACCAAAATTAGTTGCAGCTAGATATCATGCAAATAGATTAGAAGAGTTAATGGGGCTGCAAACCGAAGAGTTACAAGCAAAGCGCTTACTCGCCTCTTATGATCGCTATAAAGCACGTGAATTTCCACCTAGTACGCCACACGCTATCGTGGTTAAGCAGTGGTTAAGTGATGTCTTTAAGCGGGTAGTAAATCAAGTTCCAGATGATTTAAAGGGCAGAGTTGAGCCAGCACAGCTATTTCATGAAGTATTGGAGAATCGATGGTATTTAGGTGAGAAGCTAGGAAGGGATGTAGGGTTAGATTTTGCAACTCAAGATTATATTGAGAAGGTTTTACCTTATCGAATGGATTCAGGAGTAGTTGTCGGAAGATGAGTTTTAATCAAGCAATACCATCGAACGGTAGTACAAATTTTAGAAATGTTTTTGATTTATCAACCCTAAAAAAATCTGATCTGCCAGAAAGTCCAATGCCTGGAGTTGCTGTTACGCAAGAAAATTTAGTTTCAGATTTTGTAAACAAATCTAAGGAGCAGGTTGTTGTATTGCTTTGTTGGTCACCTCGTAGTGCTCAATCCAAGGAAATTTTAGATATTTTAGGAAAGTTAGAGAGTGCAGATAAAGGTGCTTGGTTACTTGGAACAGTTGATGTTGATAGTCAGCCTCAAGTTGCTCAAGCTTTGCAAGTTAAAGCTGTGCCAATTGCTATTGCAATTGTGGCAGAGCAGTTGTTACCGTTATTTGAATCAGTGCCACAGATTGATCAAGTGCGATTAGTAATTAATAAGTTACTAGAGTTGGCATCACAAAAAGGAGTGGGTCAGGCACCAGAAGTTTTAGCTGAGATTCCATTAGAACCAGAGGAACAAGCTGCATACGCTGCCTTAGAAAAGAGTGATTTCAAAGCAGCAAAAATTGCATATGAGTCATGGCTTAAACGAAAACCAAATGAACCAGTAGCAGTAATTGGACTTGCCCAGGTTAACTTAATGTTAAGAGTGGAAGGGCTAGATCCTGAGTTAACATTAAAGAGTGCTAAAAGTGATGATTTAACGAGTCAACTTATGTGTGCTGATATAGAGATAGCCACAGGAAATAATGAGGCAGCTTTTACTAGATTATTAAATGCAATAAGATCTTTTTCGGGTGATGAAAAAGAGAAGGCTAAGCTACATTTAATTCAATTATTTAATTTAGTTAATCCAAGTGATCCAAGTTTACTTAAAGCTCGAAACGAATTAGCGAGTCTATTATTTTGAAAAACTTCGATACCAAGGTATTTTGTAAGCGAGAGAACTTATACTTAAGCTCTATTTTCTTCCTGTACGGTTTATCAATTTTATCGCTTGCACCAAGAACTCCTGATATAAAAGCAAATCTATCGGTCAATAATGGAACTTTTGGAACTTTACTCAGCGCAGCCTCTGTGGGTTCAATAATCATGTTACTTATTGGTGGGCAAATAGTAAACAAAATAGGTGCCAAGAGAGCACTTCAGATCAGTTCAGCAGTTATAGCAACTGCTTTTATTACTCTTTCGCATACTAGTTCACCTTTGGTCTACCTAATAGTCAATGTGATTGGTGGTGGTGGCATTTCAATTTATCATGTTGCATCAACTGGTCACACACTCCACAGACAAGATGAGGTTGGGAGAGTGATTCTACCTAAACTTCATGGGGCGTTTGCAATAGGTGCTACCTCAACCACAGCAATTGCATTTTTTATCTCAGAGCATGTATCAATTGCATGGCATATTACTGTTTTGATTATTTTTGTTTATTTATCCACAAATTTTAGTATCCATAAATTATCAAGCACATTTTCATTAAATATAACTGAACCGGTCAAGTCAGATACTTCTTTTTTTAAGCAATTAAAATTTAAGGTCAATTGGTTTTTGAGTCTAGGATTTTTCTGTGGCCAAATTATTGAGTTTATAGTTACAGATTGGGCGACACTATTTGGAAAAGAAGTCTTAGGAATGGGAGCTTCAATAGCAACACTTTGCTACATGCTGTATCTAATTGGCGTAATCATTGGCCGTTTTTCTATCAGTTGGGCGCTAAACCATCAGAGTGAGCAATTTTGGATAAAATTTGGTGGAGTCGTTGGCGGTGCTGGATTTATTGGAATGTTGATCTTGTCTGTATTACTTGTTGAAAATAATCAACCTATTGCATACTTCCTAGCTCTTTGTGGATTCTTTTTATCTGGATTAGGTAGTGCGGCAATGGCGCCAATATTTTTCTCAATTGCCGGTAGGGTATTGGAAGGCAATAACCTAATGGCAGTTGCTCAACTAACCTTTATAAATACAATTTTGATTTTTTTGGCAAAAACTTTGCTGGCCTGGGTTGCAGAAGCAACATCAATTACAGTTTCATTATGTATTTCTGGCCTGATTACGTGCGCCTTGTTTTATTTTGGAAAAATTGGATCCAAGGTTCGAATCTAGAGGTTAAATAAGGGAGTTAAAAAAGTTTCTCTAGAAACCTTCACTTGCAAGTTCTGCTAAGACTTTTCTCAGAAACTCAACACTAGCCTTGGCATCTGCAAATGGACCAGCTCCATTCCCTGGCTCACTAGTAACAACATTGTCCTGTTCTAAAACAAACCAACCGTCATAACCTCCGATGATTAGATTTCTTACAATACTTCTAATATCAGCATCGCCATTACCTAGGGGAGTATAAAGACCTTTAGTTACACCTTCATAGTAAGTAATTTCACCTGTTATTACTCTTTGTGCAACTTTTTTATTAACATCCTTAAGGTGTGAGTGTGCAATTCGATTAGCCCACTCTTTTGAGAACTCAACTACATTAGTACCACCAATCATCATATGACCTGTGTCTAAGCAAAATGGAATTGTTGAACCTTTAACTACTCGCATTACATGTTCAGCTGTTTCTACCATTGTGCCAACATGGGGATGCAAAACAGACTCCACTCCAATTTTTGCAGCCTCTGCTTGAATACGATTCAAATTAGTAAACAGTAATTCCCACTGTTCTTCAGTAAGCACAGGAAGCTTTTCATCGTATCCAGATATTCCAGAGTTTGCCGCTAGTACTAAAGTTTTTGCACCAGCTGCTGCATATCCTTCTAACTCTTTTTTAACTCCAATAAGTGGATCATGATCTTTCTGGTGCAAAATAACTGGAACAAATCCACCAACCGCAATCATGTTGTGCTCTTTTAAGATAGCTGCTTTTGTTGCAGGCTCCATTGGTAAGAATCCTTCAGGTCCAAACTCTGTGGCGCTAAAACCCAATTGGGCCATCTCGAATAAAACTCTACTTGGTGACATTTGATGTCCCCAACCTGGTACTTCACAAACTCCCCAAGATATTGGCGCTGCCGCTATCCGAGCATTACTTGCGGTCATATTTTTTCCTCATACCTTAGGTTAGTAAATTCGTTGGTTTTCTTTTGCTCTTTCAACTGCTTTTCTAGCTTCATTAACCGCTGACTTCTTTGATACCTGTGGATTTGCTACTTCCCAAAAAGCCCCACCTTCAGTCCAAATAGTAGGAGCAGTTTCAATCACAATAACTACCACCTTATTACTATTTTGATTCTCTGTAATTTTCTCAGATAGTTCTGCAATTGAATTAACCTTAATTGATTTTGCTCCCATAGATCTGGCATGGGAAACAAAATCAACTCGCGCTGCTCCAGGAGTTTCAGTAATCATGGTTCGGAATGAGTCTGCGCCATTACCAGTTTGAAGTCTAGATATCACTGCATAGCCACCGTTATCGCAAACAATAAGAGTCAATGGGTGCTTATGCAAAACCGCACTATAAATATCAGAATTTAACATCATGTAGGAACCATCACCGGTTAACCCAATTACTCTGCCAGATTTCTTCATATTATTTTGTGCAATTGCAGCACCCCAGGTGCCACTTATTTCATACCCCATACAGGAAAATCCATATTCACAATCAAATGATGCAACAGATTTAGATAGCCAATTATTATTTAACTCTCCTGGCAAGCCACCAGCTGCAGTTAAGACATAATCCTCAGTGCGCGCAGCTTCATTTGTTGCCACTACAACTTGAGCATAGGTCGGTAGATCTGAAGAAATTTTACTTCTATCACTTCGCAAATTAATGAACTGTGTTTTTAACTCAGAAGCTCTTGCCATCCAAGAGGTTCGATCTGTAGAAGTTAGCAATCCTCTTAGTTCAACAAGTGCAGCTTTTGCATCTGACACAACTGGAACACTATGACGCTTAATAGCATCAAAACGAGCTGTATTAATAGCAATTATCTTTTTATCACCAAATAAGGTCCAAGATCCAGTAGTAAAATCTTGCAATCGAGTTCCAATTGCAATGATTAAATCAGATTCATCTACTAATTGATTAACTGGATCAGATCCAGTCACGCCCAGTGGTCCTACCAAGGCCGGATCATTCCAAACTAATGAACTTTTACCAGCCATAGTTTCAACTACTGGAATTGAAAACGCACTAGCAAACTCAGACAACTCTTTCTCAGCTAGTGAGTAATGAATACCACCACCAGCAACAATTATTGGCTTCTTGGCTTTTGTAATTAAAGAAGCTGCCATCGCTAACTCGGGTGAGTCAGCTCTTGGTCTTGGAATCTTTACAATTTTCTCTTCAAAAAATTCATCAGGAAAATCAAAACTTTCTGCCTGGATATCTTGTGGAAGTGCGATACACACTGGCCCACATGTAGCAGGATCTAACATCGTTGAAAGAGCCTGAGGCAGGCTAGTAAGAATTTGGGATGGGCTTGTTATGCGATCCCAATATCTAACTACGGGGCGAAATGCATCATTAACAGTAATCGAAGGTTGATCAAAGTGTTCTACCTGTTGTAGAACTGGATCTGGATTCCTAGATTGAAAAACATCACCAACTAAAATCAACATCGGTAATCTATTTGCGATTGCCACTGCTGCAGCAGTTATTACATTAGTGGCGCCTGGCCCAATAGATGTAGTGACTATTCCAACTTGTTGTCTGCGCATAGCTTTTGCGTAAGCAACTGCAGCTAATGCCATACCTTCCTCAGTTTGACCACGGTATGTAGTCATATTCTTACTCTCATTGCTAAGTGCTTGACCAATACTTAATGCATTGCCATGGCCAAAGATTGCAAAGGTAGCTGGAAAATAAGGCACAACTTGATCATCAATCAAAACTTTTTGGGCAATACTCCATTTAATTATCGCATCTGCAGTTGTCATGATTGTCATGTTAGGCACCAAGTCATCTCTACTCGCTTTTCCAAGGCAATCTTGGATCTACCATTTGGTCTTTCCAACTTTCCCGCAGCCAAGCATGCTCGGGATCATCACAAAAATCCATACTCCGTTTTGAATTCGGACCAGCTAATACATTTAAGTAGTACATCGGATACCCTGGCATCGCTACGCAAGGGCCATGAAACCCCCTTGGAACAAGATAAATATCGCCATCACGCACAGTAACTGTGTCATTAAATGGTTGTGGATCTTCAGCAGCAGTATAAGTTCTATGAAAACCAAAGCCCTCAGGGTGGCCATGTCTTGATCGCTCTTTACCAATTCTAAAGTAGTAGATCTCTTCATTATTAACTGGCGAACCTGCAATGTTGTCATGTCTATGTGGTGGAAAAGAAGACCAATTTCCATCTGGTGTTATTAACTCTACCGCCATTAATCGATCTGCCTGATCAAATACATCTGGGTGCATAAACGGTCTAACTTGTCTTGAAGCATCTGCTGCGCCACGTAGTTCATATAGATCACTTTTTGCAACATACTTGGTTTCAAATCTAGATTCTGCAACTGATGTAGCAAGTGCTAATTCACACTTTGTATCAGCTAAAACTGTGACGTTGCTATTTGGTGCAAGATATAACCAATCTGTTGCATCGGCAAAAACTCCGGATCTACCATTAAGTATGTATTTGACTCCATCAACTAATATATTGATTTGCTCACCAATAAGTGGAATTAAAGCGGCCTCGCTCTTAAGTAATAGGTTTGAGTCTATTTTGTACTCTTTAACATCAATATTTAAAATTGCTAGCCCGCTATAACTCCAACCTGCTTTCTTTGGCGTTATTACTTGTGGTTGAGTACTAGCTGGATAGAATCTCAATTAAGTAAGCCCCTAACCTGTTCCTCAGTTGGCATAGCATCGCTACACATTAACTGACTGGCAACATAAGCACCAGCGGCATTTGCAAAAGCTACACTTTCATTTGGCGACCAGCCAGATAAGATGCCATGAACAACAGCTGCACCAAAAGCATCACCGGCGCCTAGCCCACATCTAGTTGTGACCCTAATACCAGCAATCTCAGTAACTGAATTCTCATCGGCGACCAAAACTCCATTTGGTCCACCTTTGACAATAGCTAAACGCACACCGAATTTCAAAAGTGCTTTAGCGTAGTCAAGCGCACTTAAATTAGTACCTAACTTGGTAGCTACAGCGCACTCTTGTAAATTTCCAATTGCAACAGTTGCATATTTTAATGCAGCTGATATTTTTTCACTAGCCATATCTTGGTTAGGCCAAAAAGATGGGCGATAATCTAGGTCAAAAATAACCTCTTTGTTTCCTCTGCTTTTGAGCAAAGAATCTACAGTTGAAGCAAGTGGTTGCACAGCTAAAGTTGAACCAGTAAACCAAAATATCTTGGCATCATCTACTGCTTGTTTTAATTTATCAGTTAACTCAATTTGCACATCTGGAGCTTGTAGCTGGCGGTAAAAAACAAACTCTGGATTATCAGGGTCTTTGACTCCAGCTACAACAATTGGAGTTATTCCTTCTACTTCAGACACAAAATCAGTTGAAACATTAAATTTCTTTAATTCATTGATCGCATATTTTCCTAATTCATCTTTACCCACACCAGTTACTACCGCACTTTTATGGCCATATCTAGCCACACCAATTGCTACATTAGTTGGACTACCGCCAACAGCTTTTCTAAATGTTTGTGGATCTGATAACCCTTTACCAAGTTCTTGACCATATAAATCAACGCTAATTCGACCAATTGTGACTAGATCAAGCATGGATAAATACTACCTTGATTAGTAATCTAAGAAATCGTCCGATAAAAGCAACTTTTATTGCCGGTATGGCAAGCAGCACCTTGCTGCTCAACTTTAAGCAAAATTGAATCCCCATCGCAATCTAAAGAAATAGAGTGAATTATTTGCGAGTTTCCAGAGGTTAAACCCTTTTCCCATAATTCATTTCTAGATCGACTCCAGTATGTAGCCTTACCAGTTGCAACTGAAATAGCTAGCGATTGAGTATTCATATAAGCAAGCATTAATACTTCATTACTATCTTTATCTTGCACAACTGCTGGAATTAAAGTGTTTGGATCTTTAAGTAAAGCCAAAATCTCAGGTGAGAGTTGCTCATTCATTAGAATTAAGACTCCTAACTATTTGACTCTAAACGCATAGGGTAGCCCCTATTGGAGAGAAAATTCTTAACATCAATAATCTTAAAGGTGCCAAAGTGGAAAACACTCGCTGCTAATAAAGCATTAGCACCTGCAACCAGTGCTGCTTCAAAATCTTCAAGCTTTCCAGCACCGCCACTTGCAATTAGTGGCACTGAAGTAACTGATCTGACCGCCTTGATCATTTGAAGATCAAAACCAGATTTTGTTCCATCTGCATCCATGGAGTTGAGCAATATTTCACCAATACCAAGTTGGCTTGCCTGTTTAATCCATGTGATTGCATCTAGGCCGGCAGAAACTTTTCCACCATGGGTAGTTACTTCAAATCCGGATTCAGTTGCAGCTCTTCTGGCATCAACTGAAAGTACCAAAACCTGTTGGCCAAATCTTTGAGCAATCTCTGAAATTAACTCTGGGCGATTTAGTGCTGCAGTATTTATTGAAATCTTATCTGCACCTGCCCTAAGTAATTTATCAACATCTTCTACGGTTCTAACGCCACCACCAACAGTTAATGGAATAAATACCTGTTCAGCAGTTTTTCTAACAACATCTAAGGTAGTTGGTGCATTATTGGCAGAGGCTGAGATATCTAAGAAAGTAATCTCATCTGCACCCTCTGCGCTATACAAACTTGCCATCTCAACAGGATCACCAGCATCAGCTAAATTCTTAAAATTAACCCCTTTAACTACACGGCCAGCAGCTACATCTAGACATGGAATGATTCGAACACAAAGAGTCATGGTTTAACTACCGCTAAAGCTTCTTCAACTGTGAAGGCACCTTCATAAAGTGCTTTACCAACTATTGCACCTTTAATACCAATATCTTGCATTGATATTAACTTCCTTAAGTCTGCTAATGATGAAACTCCACCGCTAGCAATAACTGGGACCTGACTAAACTTACAAACCTTTTCAAGTAGCTCAAAGTTTGGGCCTTGCAAAGTGCCATCCTTACTAATATCGGTGACAATAAACATCGCACATCCATCAGCGGCTAGGCGAGTAATTGCCTCATATAGATTTCCGCCCTCTCTAACCCAACCTCTGGCAGCTAATGTTTCACCTCTAACATCAAGACTTACCGCAATTTTTTCGCCATACTTTTTAATTACCTTACTGCTCCAGCTGGGATCTTCAAGTGCTGCGGTTCCTAGTATTACTCGATCACAGTTAGTAGCCAGTGCTTTAGTTAAAGATTCATCTGTGCGAATTCCACCAGATAACTCAACCTTAATATTAAGTGAGTTAATTACCTCTAAAACAATCTCTGAGTTACTGCCAACACCAAATGCTGCATCTAGATCTACAAGGTGTAACCAATCTGCACCAGAGTTTTGGAAATCTAATGCACATTCAACTGGGGATCCATAAACTGTTTTATCACTTATTTCACCCTGTTTTAATCTAACCGCTTTACCTTGCTTGATATCTACAGCAGGTAGTAACTCAAATTTACTCATAATGAATCAACCCAATTACTTATCAATTTTAAGCCAGCTTTGCCAGATTTCTCTGGGTGAAATTGGGTAGCAACAATTGGGCCATCCTCAACTGCGGCTAGAAATTTCTGACCATAATCACACCAGCTACTTACTTGGCCGGCTGGCTCAATTACTGCATAGGAGTGAACGAAGTAAAACTTTTCTTGGTTTAATCCGTTAAATAGTTTTGAACCTTGACCTGCTTGTACTGTATTCCATCCCATATGGGGAAGTATTGGATTAGATAATCTGACAACCTTATTAGGCCAAACACCTAAGCCTGATTCAGGCTTTTGTACTTCAGACTCTTGGCTTTCTGAGAATAAAACTTGTAAGCCAACACAGATTCCAAATATTGGTAATTGATTAGAAACCCTATGAGCGATTATCTCTTTTGCTTGAACTTTATTTAATGAAGCCATGCAGGCAGAAAAAGCGCCAACTCCAGGAATTACCAATGCCTGGGCACTTTTTGCTACCTCAATATCACTTGTGACAACTACATTTTTCCCAGTATTTTGAAAAGCCTTTAACGCCGAACGTAAATTTCCAGAACCATAATCTAAAATTGCGATCAAATTACAGCGTACCTTTAGTTGAAGGAATTCCCTTTACTTGTTTATCTAGCGAAACTGCATCCTTTAACGCGCGAGCTACTGCTTTAAATTGTGCCTCTAAAACATGGTGCGCATTTGATCCCTCTAATACTCGAACATGTAGTGCAATTTGAGCTTGGGCAACAATTGATTCCCAAATGTGTTTTCCTAAAGTTGTGTCAAAGGTGCCAATTAATTCCACGATTTGTGGCTGATGGTGAACAAGATATGGCCTGCCAGATAGATCTACTGCAACTTGAACTAAAACTTCATCTAATGGAACTAGAGCATCACCAAATCTTCTAATGCCAGCCTTGTCACCGAGTGCCTCTTTTATTGCTTGACCAAGTGCAAGTGAAGTATCTTCGACACTGTGGTGAGAATCCACAGAGATATCACCGACTGTTTTAACTGTGATATCAAATCCTGAGTGCTTACCAAGTTGCTCAAGCATATGATCAAAAAAAGGCTCACCAGTACTAATTGAGGTTGTGCCAGTTCCATCAATCTTTAGCTCAACTAAAACTTCAGATTCCTTAGTTTTTCTTTCAACTCTAGCTGTTCTCACTTTTTATCCCCATTCACTAAGAGTTTTAGTTCGGTAACAAATTTACGATTTTCTGCCTCTGTGCCAACTGTAACCCGTAGGTAACCAGGCAATCCTACATCTCTAACCAATACGCCATGCTCAACAAGGGCCTGCCAAAATTGAGAAGAGCTACCTTTAAACCCAGAAAAGAGAATAAAGTTTGCCTCAGTCGGCATAACTTTAAGTCCCATACTTACTAACTCTGAAATCAATTTATCTCGCGAAGAAACTAACTCAGAAACCTGATCTAAAAGTTGCTCACTATTTTCCAAGGCTACTTCAGCTGCGCATTGAGTTAATGTGCTTAAGTGGTAAGGCAGCCTTACTAACATTATGGCCTCTATAACCTCTGGTTTTGCTACCAAGTAGCCAAGGCGAACCCCAGCAAATGCAAAGGCCTTACTCATAGTTCTAATTACAATAATATTTTCAAACTCATCGATTAAAGTAACTGCTGATTCTAGCTTTGAAAACTCTGCATAAGCTTCATCAATTATTAGTAATCCATTTACCTTTTTTATTGCCTGCGCAATTAACTTAATCTCATCGATTGAGGTACTAGTTCCAGTTGGATTATTTGGTGTAGTTAAGAATGTGATAGATGGTTTTGACCTCTCAATTTCAGCAGTAATTGCCGCTATATTTAACGTAAAATCCTCATTGCGATCAACAACTATCCAATTAGTTCCGGTTACTTTTGCAATAATTTTATGCACTGAGTATGAAGGTTCAAATGCTAAAGCTCCTCTTTCCCCAAATGCTAGAAATATTGATTGAATTATTTCATTACTGCCATTTGCAGCCCAGATGTTATCTTTGCTGATTTTTGTGCTAGATAAATTATTGATAAAACCAGATAATAAAGTGCGTAGGCGTACTGCATCTCTATCTGGATACCTATTTAAGGTTGAAGATTCAAGCTTGATCTTGTTAAGAATTTTATCGACTAACTCTTTTGAAAGAGTAAATGGGTTTTCATTTGTATTAAGTTTGACCTCAGTAGGTAATTGCGGTGCACCGTAAGCAGACATTCCTTTTAAGCCTGAGCGAATTGGTAGCCAGTTTGGCCAATTCTTATCACTCATGAGTTTTCAAATCTAACTTTTATTGCCTGGCCATGGGCAGGCAAATTCTCAGCTTCAGCTAATGTAATTACCGTCTGTGCAATATCACTTAGTGATTGCTTGTCATACTCAACAAAGTGAAGCCCTCGTAAAAATGTTTGAACAGAGAGGCCACTACTGTGGCAAGCACAGCCACCAGTTGGTAATACATGGTTTGATCCAGCACTGTAATCGCCTAAAGATACTGGTGTGTAGGGACCAATAAATACTGCTCCTGCATTTCTAATCATCTTAGCATCTTCATTAGCGTTCTTAGTTTGAATCTCCAAGTGTTCAGCAGCGTATGCATTTACCACATCTATGGCTTGCTTTACTGAATCAACAATTACTATTGCCGATTGAATTCCGCTAAGAGCAGATTTAATTCTTTCACTATGTAGTGTTTTTGGAACTCTAATCTTTAACTCATCTTCAACCTTTGTGGCAAGTTCAATTGAGTTAGTAACTAAAATGCTGGCAGCAGACTTGTCATGCTCTGCTTGGCTAATCAAATCTGTTGCAACCTCAGAGGCGTTAGCACTTTCATCAGCAACTATCGCGATCTCAGTGGGACCTGCTTCAGAGTCAATTCCAATTAAACCGCGCAGTGCCCGCTTTGCTGCCACCACATAGATATTTCCTGGCCCAGTTACCAAGTCACATTTTCCACATAAATCTTTCATTCCATATGCAAACAATGCAATTGCTTGGGCTCCACCAACTGCATAAACTTCATAAACTCCAAGAAGTGCACAGGTGGCAAGAATAAACTGATTTGGTAAGCCGTTGTTATCTTTTTGGGGCGGTGAGGCAATAGCAATGCTGGGCACCTTAGCAATTTGGGCTGGAACTACATTCATAATTACTGAACTTGGATAAACCGCAGAACCACCAGGAACATATAGACCAACTCGATCAACTGGAATCCATTTTTCGGTAACTTTTCCACCAGCAACTACAGTAGTTGTCTTATCTTGTCTTACTTGATCTAAGTGAACTTTCTTAATTCTTTCAATTGAAATCTCTAAAGCAGTGCGAATACTAGGATCTAGTTTTAGTAATGCAGACTCAATCTCTGCTTTTGGTACTCGAATTTGAGCAGGTGTTACACCGTCAAACTCTTTCGCTAATTGAATTAAGTCACTTTCGTTACCAGATTTAACACGGGCAAGAATCGGTTCAATAAGTTTTAAAGCCTTTTCAACATCCAAAGTTGCTCGTGGCAGCAATCGGGCATACTCACCTTTACTGAGTGCTTTTCCACGGAGATCAATTTGGCGAATCATTAATAAATTATACCGCCCTTAAGTAGTAGACTTAAATTATGTTAGATAATAACTGGGAAAGCCTCACAGATTTAGAGCTTGCACTTAAGTTGGCAGATATTGCTGATGAAATTTCTATGGCTAGATATCAGGCAATTGATTTAGTTGTAGAAACCAAGCCAGATTTGACACCCGTTTCCGATGCTGATCGCGCAGTAGAAGATGCAATTAGAAATCAACTTTTAGTATCAAGAAAATCCGATGCCATTATTGGTGAAGAGTTTGGTAGTAAATCAGAGGCATCATCTCGAGAATGGATTATCGACCCAATTGATGGAACTAAAAACTTTATAAGATCTGTTCCAGTCTGGGCCACATTAATTGCACTTCGGCAAGATGGTGAAATTATTGTCGGGGTAGTTTCATCACCAGCACTTGCAAAGCGGTGGTATGCCAGCAAAGGTGGTGGTGCGTTCTTAATTGATAACATCAAAAGAAATAATCAGGTAAAGAAGATTAATTGCAGCAAGGTAAAAAAGTTAGAGGATGCATCGATTTCTATATCTAGCTTTGATAAGAAGGGTGGCTGGGTAAATCTGCAGGAAAAGTTACTTAAATTAGTAGATTTACTTTGGCGAAATCGTGGTTATGGAGATTTCTGGTCACATATGTTGGTGGCAGAGGGAGCAATTGATTTTGCTATTGAACCTAAATTGGCATTGTGGGATATGGCAGCACTTGAGATCATTGTTAAAGAGGCGGGTGGTCGATTTAGTGATCTATCAGGAAAAGATGGGGTAAACGGAAGTGGTGCGATATCTTCAAACGGCTTACTCCATAATTTAGTCTTAGAACAAATCAATAACGCTCAGCAGTAAAGCTGATTTAACTGCTTGTAATTATCTCTAGTACAATTACTTTATGAAGAGTTTCGAATCATTATGGACAGAACTTTCAGCTAAAGTTGAAGCGGGCACAAGCTCCTCACAAACAGTAGCTGCGGTTGATTCTGGAATTCACCAAATTTGTAAGAAAGTTTTGGAAGAGGCTGGTGAGGTTTGGCTAGCAGCTGAACATGAGAGTGATGAAAATTTAGCTAAAGAGATTAGCCAATTAATTTATCATCTTCAAACACTTATGTTAGCTAAGGGAATAAAGCTAGAAGATATCTACCGTCACTTATAAAGATTTAGAAGGGAAAATAATGTTAAAGGTAGCAGTACCTAATAAAGGGCTCCTGTCTGAGTCAGCGATTGCTACTTTACTTGATGCAGGTTATCGCCAGCGCAAGGATTCTAGAGATTTAGTATTGGTTGATAGCTCAAATCAAGTTGAGTTTTACTACTTAAGGCCAAAAGATATATCAATATATGTTGGATCTGGTGAATTAGATGCAGGTATTACCGGACGAGATTTATTAATTAATTCATCTGCCAAAGCAGATGAAATATTGGCTTTAGATTTTGGTCTTTCAACATTTCGCTTTGCCGCTCCAACTGGTAAAAGTTGGAAGTTAAGTGATATTACAGGTAAACGCATAGCTACCTCTTATACCGGACTGTTATCTAGCTATTTAGCTAAGGAGAAAATTACAGCTACTTTGGTTCCGCTAGATGGCGCTGTTGAATCTAGTATTCGCCTTGGTGTTGCAGATGTGATTGCAGATGTAGTTAGCACTGGAAATACCTTAAGACAGGCAGGACTTGAAGTATTTGGCGAACCAATTATCCAAAGTGAGGCAATACTAATTGCCCGTCCTGGGGTTAAGATTGAAAACTCCCTTGAAACTTTAGTACGCCGATTAAAGGGAGTAGTTACAGCACGACAGTACGTATTGATGGATTATGACTGTCCTAATGAAGTACTAGAAAAAGCATGCTCAATTACACCTGGATTTGAATCACCAACTATTTCACCATTGCGCAAAGAAGGCTGGGTTGCTGTTAGATCTATGGTGTTAAAGAAGGATATTCATAAGGTAATGGATGAGCTTTGGAGTGTTGGCGCAAAAGGGGTTTTAGTTACTGAAATTAAAGCTTGTCGACTCTAATTAGCCTAGAGCTAAAAACTTTATTGGAAAGTAGGTCAGGAAATTGATCAACCTATATCTTGATAGCTCTGATAAAGATGTTGTAGTTGATTTATTAAGCACTGGCTTATTTAAGGGAATAACCACAAATCCAGTAATACTTCAAAAGTCTAAACATACTTTTTCAGACCTACCAGATATCTATAAGTGGGCAAAAAATGCTGGAGCACAACAAATCTTCTTTCAAAGCCTTGGTGCAGATAAGCAAGCAATAATCTCTAATGCTCAAAAAATCCTAAAGATTTCACCAGAGATAATAATTAAAGTAGTCGCAAATCCTGAGGGAATTGCTGCTTGCCGGGAACTATCTAAATCGGGAGTTAAGACCTTATTAACTGCTATCTACTCACCAATTCAGGCTGTAGTTGCAGATGTGGCTGGGGCAGATTTTATCGCTCCTTATTTAGGCAAGATGCAAGATTTAGGAAGAAGTGGATTTGATGAGGTTACACAGATGCATAATATTCTTAGTACAACTAATAGCACAACAAAGATTTTATTAGCTAGCGTGCGAGATATTGATTCCATTGTAAGAATGTCACAGATTGGAATAAATCACTTTACAATCTCACCGCAACTAGCAAAAGATATCTTAAATGATGAGGTTAGTAACGCATCTATTAAAGTTTTTAATGAGATTACTGGAAGTTAATGAATTTACAGAGTTTAAAGTTAGAAGATGTAGTTGAAAATGCTAAAAGTATTGCAGCTAGTAGTAAACGCAGTATTTTGGCAGTGGCAGGAGCTCCTGGTTCTGGAAAGACCACAATAACTCAAAGTATTGTCAAAGAGCTTGGGCCAGAAAAAGTTGTAATTGTGCCGATGGATGGGTTTCATTTATCAAATACTATTCTTAAAAAGTGGGATCGAAGGTCTAGAAAAGGAGCTTGGGATACTTTTGACACAAGTGGCTATATAAACTTGATAAGTCGAATTAAAAATCAAACGGAAGAGATAATTTTAGCGCCTGACTTTGATAGAGATATTGATGAGTCAATCGGCGGGGTAATTGAAGTATTAATTAGTACACCACTTATTTTACTTGAGGGAACCTTTCTATTTTCTGATCATGGACTCTGGCCAGAATTGCTACCACTAATTGAGCATGGTTGGTTTGTGCACCTAGAAAGCAGTATTAGACAACAACGGCTTATCCAAAGGCATATGAAACATGGGATGGATTTAAAGCAGGCAACTCAATGGGCATTAAGCACAGATGAAGCTAATGCCAAGGCAGTTGAGCTAGATTACAAAAGGGCTTCGCTCTATTTTCAGTTAACTTAGTTTATTTGCAACGGCGATTAATCAGCTGAGCTAGATGATGAAGAATTCGATTATGACTAGTTGGTTGTGCCGGCAAGAACTCCAAGACACATCTCATCTGAAGATCCCTCGCCCCAAGTTACATAACGTGGCTCTAGGCTCTGAAGCTGCGGAATCTTTTGTCGAAGCGTAGGATCAAATGTGCATTCAATTCGAATCGTATCACCAGGACTTACTGCAATAGGAGTCTTCAAATTAGTAGATGATTGATCATCAAAATTGTAATTAGGAACATCTAGAATTATTTTTTCACTTGCTCTTCCTGGATTGAAAGTCATCTTTAAGGATCGTCCCAGTAAGTGCATATGAGGGCCTGCTGCAACAATATTGAAATATGTGCCCATTATTTTGTCGCATCTAGAAATCACTGATGGTGTTGGCTTGTTGGGATTTTGTCCGCAGATGGCATTTAATGCTATGGCTTGCCGTGCACTTGCCGCACCGGTTCTGGCTGCAAGATCCATAAGCGACTGCCCACGATCACAAAGCGGACCAGTAACACCTGATGGACAGGCTAATTCAACTGGCGCTGCAAATAGTTCTAGCTTTAATTGCTTAATTTTTGAACCTTTTGCGGGCACAGCTTCCATAAGAATCTTAGATTGATCGGTTTCAATTTTTCCATCTGTTGCTGCAAGTAAGTTGTAATGAACCTGCAAGACAAATCGTTCTCCCTTTTTAAAGGGGGTTCCATATCCTTTTGGCGCAATATCCTTGCCGCGACCAGGTGCCCATGAACTAATCCATGGTGATGTTACAAATGTTGACATCATTCCACCAAGACTTGTGCCACCAAAACATGGCCAGCCGACTCCGCTTTTGTCTGCAGCGATTGCTTCGGCAATATCAGCATCTGTTACACGAAAAATAATTGCGTGGTGAACATAGTTTTTGCGCTGTGGGATAAATTCAATACTGCGAATAATTGAATCTTCTTTAACCTTTGGATCTAGCAAAAAGCATCGGTAATCATCGGTGCCTTTATTGGGAGCAGTCGGTAGGTGTGCCTTTGCCATAGTGGCACTGTATTTTCTTACCTTTGGCGCACTGGCTGCCTCAGCAATATGTGGCATAAGCGAAACAAGTAACGCAGCGGAAGCTGGAATTATCAATTTTCGCATCTTCATAGGGATGAACAATACATCTACCCATCATTAACTAACATCTTCTTAAGAATTCCTCTAAGGAAAGACTCACTAATTCACACACTTTTGGTTCTCGTGAACTTTGGCTGGACACAAGCGTTATTGTCGCAGATTTACGAGTGTGGACTTAACTCAGATCTGTTTTGACAACTTTAGAGTCAAAGCCAGGGGTTGATCACAACCTTGCCTGATAGCGGCGACATAGACATTTGCATCGCCTCATCAGCCTGATCTAATCCAAATTCGTGCGTAACGAGATCAGCAAATGGGTACTGCTTGGCATATTTATCGAAGAGTTTTAGCGATGGGCCATAAGCATTTATTGGGTGGTTAGAAAGCCCTATCAGTCTGAGGTTTTTACTTAGTACGTGGCGATGCATACTCAGAGAGACCTCTCCGGTATCGGCAAAGTTACCCATTTCAAGCAGTGTGCCTCCACGGCGCAACATTTCTATTCCTTCGATAACCGGTTCGGGGCGATTGGTCATATGAAGAACTACATCTGCACCGATTCCACCAGTGAGTGAGTGAATCATCTTTAGGCGCTCGCTCTGAGTGGTCTTATCAACATTTATTGTTAGGTCCGCACCAAATTTTTTCGCTAGGTCTAGGCGGTAATCAGATTTATCTATGCAGATAATTTTGCCAGCGCCCATAATTCCGAGTTTGGCTAAGTGCAATAAACCAAGTGGACCCACGCCAAATACAACGACGGAGTCGCCAGTTGTAAAGCCCTCGATTGAATATGAGCTGAAGTCTTTTAATTTGTCAAGGGATGCGGCACACGCCATTAATTCAGATAGCACTGCAACTTTCGGAGAGATATTTTCGGGAACTTTATAGAAGAATGTGCCTGGTTTAAAATACATGTACTCTGTAAAGCCACCCAAAAGATGCGGCCATTGCGCGCTTGTAAAACTGTTTCCATAACACTGCGATTTTGAGCACCAGCTATAGCCTTGAATGTGAGTGCAGTAAAAACACTTGCCACAAATCATGTCTGGGCACATCACGATTCGATCGCCAACTTTTACCGGCGCTTGGTAGAAATCACCAGATTCCTCAACTGCAGGAGTTAACTCTTCAATAATCCCAACATTTTCGTGGCCTTGAATGATAGGAAAAGGAGTATCGGTTTCGGACTCAGTACCGGCATACTGCTTTGTCTCACCTTGATATGTATGTTTATCGGTGCCGCAGATCCCAGAGAGTTCAACGCGCATCAATAGCGCTCCGTCCTCCAGTTTCGGGCGGTCAAAGCTTTGAACTTCATATCGACCAGGGGCAACGAGTACTGCAGCGCGAATATTCATATCGCTAAGTTAGACCCATGAACGATCTGTTACCAAATCTCGACGCGCTCGCTTGGCTAATTAGGTAGAGTATTGGGGAAAGTGTTAAGGAAACTAATAGCAAGGCACAATTAAATAAGTTTTAAATAATTTTCACGCTCATAAGTGGGTTGTGAGGGATTCGAACCCCCGACCCGGTGATTAAGAGTCACCTGCTCTACCAACTGAGCTAACAACCCGCTGCTTTATTACTGGCCGACCCTATCAGCGATTTACCACAGGTA
>Ga0172372_10002358_pt1 | contig 28761 bp, 26 predicted proteins | sample LakKiv5m_2_FD_114544 | JGI IMG/M metagenome (GOLD analysis project Ga0172372, IMG submission 114544) | Freshwater microbial communities from Kabuno Bay, South-Kivu, Congo - kab_092012_9.5m | ecosystem: Environmental > Aquatic > Freshwater > Lake | place: Democratic Republic of the Congo...
CCCGCGCTGGCGAAACGGCACCTCAAGGAGTTCGTCCGCGAGGACAAGCGGGCCTCCGCGATGCAGGGCGGCAAGCGCTACTACGTGCAGAGCCCCTTCAAGTTCATCAAGGCCGGCCAGAGCGGTGCGGACATGGCGGACAACTGGACGCACCTCGCGAAGGTGGCCGACGACCTCTGCTTCTTCCGTGGCTGCACCGTGGACAGCGTGAACCATCCCACCGCGATGTATCAGATGAACTGCGGCAACCGTTTCGGCGGCGACCCCGGCATCGGTGCGTGGGTGAACTACGGCCTCGGCTCGCTCAATCAGGACCTCCCCGGCTTCATCGTGCTGCCCGAGGTGAGCTACCCGCAGGGTGGCGCGGCAAACTGGAGCAACGGCTACCTGCCCGCGAGCTTCCAGGGCACGCCGCTCCGGGCCAAAGGCTCGCCCATTCTCGATCTCACGCCGCCGCCCGGTGTCAGCGAGGCACGTCAGCGCAAGAACCTCGACCTGCTCGGCAAACTCAACACCGCACACGCCGCGCAGCATCCCGGCCACGACGAACTCGCCGCGCGCATGGACAACTACGAACTCGCCTTCCGCATGCAGATGCAGGTGCCCGAGACGCTCGACCTCTCCAAGGAAGACGAGAAAATCAAAGAACTCTATGGCATCGGCAACGACGCCACCGACGCCTTTGGCCGCAAATGCCTCCTCGCCCGCAAGCTCGTCGAGAAAGGCGTTCGCTTCGTCCAACTCTACAACGGCTCCTGGGACAGCCATGATTACATCGAGCGCGCCCACGGCAACCTCGTCCGCGGCGTGGACCAGCCCATCGCCGCCCTCATCACCGACCTGAAACAGCGCGGTCTCTTGGAGAGCACCCTCATCGTGTGGTGTGGCGAGTTCGGCCGCACCCCTGACAACGGCGTGCGCGGCGGCACCGCCTACGGTCGCGACCACAATCCCAACGCCATGACGATCTGGCTCGCCGGCGGCGGTTGCAAGGCCGGTCACACGATCGGGGCGACTGACGAGTTGGGAATGGAAGCGGTCGAGGGCAAGGCCCATGTCCGCGATTTTCATGTGACCCTGCTGCGTTTGCTAGGGTTGGATGACAACAAGCTGACCTTCTATCACGGTGGCCGTTTCAAACAGCTCAGCCAGTTCGGTGGAACGGTGATTCAGGATCTGATCGCATGAAGAGGTTTTCGCGTTTCTTCGCCTTGTCGATGTCTTCCGTGCTGATGGCGGCGTTCTCTCTTTCCGGTGCGGATGGGGAGAAGAAGGCGGTCGATCCCGCCCTCGCTCCGATCGAGGACGTCGCCGATCTCCCGAGGGTGCTGGTGCTGGGCGACTCGATCTCAATGGGATACACCCTGCCGGTGCGCAAAGCGCTGAAGGGAAAAGCCAACGTGCACCGCCCGCCGACGAACTGCAGCTCCACCGGCAACGCGCTGAATCATCTCGAATCCTGGCTCGGCGAGGGGAAGTGGGACGTGATCCATTTCAACTTCGGCCTGCACGATGCCAAGCTGCCGCCCGAAGGAGTGCGACACGCCCCGCCCGCGGTGTATGAGAAAAATCTCCGCGAAGTGGTAAAGCGGCTCCAGGCCACGGGTGCGACCCTGATCTGGGCGGCGACGACTCCGGTGCCGAATGGCGGCATCATCTCTCCAACGCGGCGTTTCGGCAGCATCGACGAATACAATGCGATCGCCCGAAAGGTGATGGAAGGAAGCGGGGTGGCGATTGACGATCTCAATGCGGTCATCACGCCCCACCTTTCGACTCGGCTTCCGAACGATGTCCACTATTCGAGTGAAGGATCGGCGATTTTGGCAAAGGCGGTGGTCGCTTCGGTCGAGGCCGCCTTGGCCGGACGCGCCGACGGAACTGCCGCATGGAAAGCCCGGAATCCCTCGGGCGAGGTCGTGCGCATGGCCGTGCCGGCACCTGCGGACCCACGATACGCCCATCTTTCGTGGAACAAGGTCGTGCGCACGCCGAAGGGCACCGTCGTTCTCGCTTGTGTCGCGGGGACCTTTCACGGGAATCACGGAGGAGGGTGTCCCGCGGTGGTCCGGTCGAGCGATGGCGGCGCGACATTCTCCGATCTCCAGATCCTGCGCGAGTTTGGTCCCGGGCTCGATTACAGTTGCTGCGGCAATCTCGCTCTCGGGATCGCGGAAGACGGCGCGATCGTGCTGCTCGCGATGGCTTACACGGGTGACGAGGCGAATCAGATCTTCGGGTGGCGCTCGGAGGATGAGGGGCTCACCTGGAAGCCGACGGACACGGACAAGCTCGGACCCAACCGGACCGGATCGGTTTTTGGGAATGTGGTTCCGGTGAAAGGGGAAGGACTCGTCGTCTTCGGCCACTATCGCGTCGGATCGACGCCGCATGCCGAGGGAATCTGGATGTCGACTTCGCAGGACCACGGCCGCACCTGGAGCGAGGCCCGCCGCATCGCCGACGTTCCCGCGGTCGAGCCGGTCGTGGTTCCCTCGCAGGGGAAGCTGATCGGCTTTTTTCGCAGCACGAAAAAAGCGGTCTTCGATGTGCCTGCGGCGGAGGGACGCCAATTCGTCGGCGTGTCGACCGATCAGGGGCGGAGGTGGGAGACAACTCTGTCGAGTCTCGATGCCGAGGATCCCGCCACGGCGCGATTGGCTGCTCCCTGCGCGGTCGAAGATCCCGGGCGTCCCGGCGAACTCCTCGTGCTGACGACAGAACGGGCGAGGGGAGCGGGCCAAAACAGCCGCATCTGGCTCTGGAGGGGAAAGGCGGACCGCCTCGAATGGAAACGGGAACGGGTCGTGCTCGAGTTTCCTCCCGGTGGTCCCGACAATCCGAACACCGATCTCGGTTACCCCTGGCTGCTGCATGAGGGCGGGAACCGATGGTCGCTTTATTATTATCACGGACAGTCGAAGGGGGCTTCGGCGATCTGGGTGACGCAGGTGGAAATCTGAACCTGCCAAGGTTCCGAATGATCGAACAGAGGGACACGAATGGTGATGACAAGATGACGCCCCCGACGTTTGATGTGGATCGAGACGGAACCCTCAACGAAGAGGAGTTTGTCAGGGCGGGGAGGTGATCTGGCGGGCAGGGCGGTGAACGGATTCCGTCACTTCGGACGGATCTCCAAACCCGCGAGCCACGGAGCCGTGATCTGCGGTGGCATGCCGCCGAAGGGCTGGTAAACCGGGAGCTGGATCACGCTCATGCTGTGGGCCTGCGAGGCCATGTAGAAAAGGGTCTCGGCGCAGTCGTCGCTCTGGATCATCGCCTCGCAATGCTCGGCGGTCGGGCGCACGGGGCGTTTCTCGACGAGCGGCGTGTAGGCTTCGCCGGGGGCGTATTCGGAGATGACGATGCCATGGGCGGCGAGCTGGGGCCGCGCCGTGAAGAGGAGCCCGTGCACGGCCCACTTGCTCGCGGTGTAGGGCACGCCGGCGAAGGAATCGAAGCCGTGTCCGGCGGTCGAGGAAACGACGACGATGCGTCCGCCCCCGTTTTCCGCCATCGGTTTGGCGACGGCCTGGATCATGTTGGCGACGCCGATCACGTTGATCTCCATGACGCGCCGCCACGCTTCGTGCGAGGCGATGCGGGCGGGATCCTCGTGGGCCATGAAGCGGTCGGGTGTGTTGATGCCGGCGGTGTGGATGAGCGCGGCGGGAACACCGTGGGAAAGGACCTCGCCGAGGGCGTTGGCGACACTGTCAGGGTCGGCCACGTCGCAGACGACGGGAACGATGAGCGGCGAGGCGGCGGCGGCTTCCTCGAGTGAGGCGGCGGTGCGACCAAAAACAAACGTCTTCGCTCCGGCTGCGGCAAAGCGGCGCGCGGCGGCTTGTCCCATGCCTCCGCCACCACCGGTGACGATGACGATCCGATCGGTCCAGTCGAAATTCATGGGGCGGAGTTTAGCGAGGGGGGTTCGCGTGTCGAGGGGATTTGATCACTTCGACTCCAAGCCCGCCGTGTTCACCGAGATGATGCGATAAGCGTGGTTTTTCCCCGCCTCAGCCGTTTGGTCGCTGAAGTGCATCGGCACGAGCGGGGCGAGCGGCGTGTCGCTGTATTGGAGGCCCTGAAAGATCGGCCGACCAAAGGGGTTCTTGCCTTTCTCGGGGACGGTCGCGATGACCTTCCCGTCGCGTTCGATGAGGAAGTGGGCCAATCCGCTCTCGAGATCGGCTGCAGCGGTCCAAGTGAGTTCCTTGCCCTTCACCACGGGTGCAGAGGGAGCGGGAGGAGGCGTCGGGTCGGCGACGGCGGTGTCGGTGACATACTGCTTCCACGACTTCGCGATGGTCTCGTTCGGAAGCCAGACGGCCTGCTTCGCATCGCTTTTGAATTCGGCGGCTGGCAGAGCGTCGGTGGCCAGCAACTCGGCAAGCCAGGCCTCCCCGGTTGGCATCGGTCTCAGGGGATCCCCGGACTTCTTCGGAAGGCGGGCGGAGAGACAGGCGTCGAGCCAGGGAATCGCCAGATAGCGTTGGTTCCCGCATTCATGGGCGGTGCGGGGATCCACCGCCACCCCGATGAGCGCGCCCTTCGCCCGCATCGCCGCGAAGAAGGCCTCGTTGGAGGGCCAGACCCCGGCGAAACGGCCCTCCTTCACCGTGACACCCTCCTTGGTGCCGGGATTGCACATGATGGGAACGCCGAGGGAGCCTTCGGAGATGAGGTGCGTCTTGATTGTGGGTCTGTCAGGATTCAGTTCGAGCAGGGGGACACCGGAGCGCAGCCAGACGGCGGCAACGCGTTCCGGGTGAAGGAGGGTCATGCCGCCGCACCAGTGTCCGCCGCCGCTGTGTCCCCAGAGCGCCCAGGGCACGGTGGCGATCTCGGGATGGCCGCTCGCCGCGCCGAGATCGGAGAGGGCTTTCTGAAAAGCGGCATCGGACCCGTTGCGGGGGTCGCACCACATCTGGCAATCGGCCTTGTCCGGCTGCTCGTAGGAGGGTGACAAGAGTGCACACGCGTGTTGTTTTGCGAGGGCCTGCCAGTGCAGGTCGAACGCTCCGGTTTGACCGGACTTGCAGGACCCCTCGCCGCATCCGTGCTGGTGGACGATGACGCCCCGGAGGGTCTTTACGCCTTCGGGAATCCAGACGGTGTATTGCACGGGAAAGATCAGCTCGCCCGGTTTCGTCGAAGCCTCGTAGCGGACGCGGTAGTAGGGCGGTTCTACCGGAGGCGCCTGATCGTAAGGAGCGACCTGGGCAATCGCAAAGGCGAGTGTGGAGAGAACGGTGAGGAAAATGAGAGCAGGGCGCATTTTGGGGAAGGGATCTTTTGATGACTGAAAACTGATCACTGCCAACCGCCCACCGCTTTCTTCATCGCCGCAATCGTCGCGGCGCAGGCGGCTTCGTTTTCGAGCTCGTTGAGGATCTTGTTGAAAGGCTCGGGACGGACGGGGCCGTCATAGCCGATCTCGACGAGCGCCTTCATGAAGTTGCCGACGTCGATCACGCCGGTGGCGGCAGGGAGTTCCCGGGATGTATCGATGAGGTCGCGCTTTTCGATTCCCAGCGGGGCATCGTTGAGGTCGACGCTGACGATGTGTTCGTTTGTTAGTGAGAGGAGGTCTCCGACGGTGTCTCCGGCGGTCCACCAGTGCCAACTGTCGAGGACGATCCCGACATTGCCGGTGCCGATCTCGTCGATGAGTTCGCGCGTCTCCGCGAGAGTGTGGAGGAAGGGGTATCGACTCTTGACGAGCACCGAAGGCGTGCCCACGTATTCGAGCCCGAGTCGGATTTCGTGGTCTTTGAGGATCTTTGCGATTTCGCGGAGACGTGCGGCGTGGAGCTTGAAGTTGGCCAGATAGGTCAGCTCATCGTGAGTGGAGGAAAGCCAGGTTCCCAATCGGTTGGCCCCGGCGCGCTGAAGCCCGGCGGCGATCGCGGGGAGCTTGGCGAGGCCGTCGCGGAAGGTGGTCTCGTCCTTGCGGAAATCGACGGGCAATCCTGCCGCGGCCCAGGCGAGCTTTTTGCTCTTCAGGTCGGCGAGGGTTTCCTCGAGTTGGGCGGCGCTCATGCCGGCGAGCTCCTCTCCCCGGGGTTCGACGGATTCAAAGCCGTGTTTCGCGGCGAGTTCGTTCAGTTCCTGCTGGCTCTTCACAGAGACGCCGATGCTCCCGGGCGTCAGGGCAAGAGTGAATTTCCGAGTTCCCGCCTCGGCGGCGAGGGAGGCTGCTGGAATGCTGGTGGCGAGGAGCACGGAAGAGCGGACAAACTGGCGTCGATTCATGGTCGGAGCTTGGCAGGCGGTTGGCCGTCCGTCAATGATCGCGCATGCGCCAGAGACTTGCCTTTGGGTGAGATGATGGTCATGGTCACCCCATGAAATCCCTGCTCGTTCCCGCCCTGATGCTCCTCTCGATCGGTGCGTCGGCGGCGGAGCGTCCGAACCTGATCTTCATCCTCTGTGACGACCTCGCCCAGGGCGATCTCGGATGCTACGGGCAGAAGCTGATCGAGACGCCCCATCTCGACCGCATGGCCGCCGAAGGAACGCGCTTTCCCCAGCTCTATTCGGGCACCAGTGTGTGCGCTCCCTCGCGGGCCTCGCTGATGACGGGTCTTCATACCGGGCATTGTCCGATCCGCGCGAATCGCGAGATCCAGCCCGAAGGACAGAAGCCGCTGCCGGAGGAAACGATCACCGTCGCCGAGGTGCTGAAGTCCGCCGGCTATGCGACGGCCTGCATGGGGAAGTGGGGCATGGGCATGTTCGACACGAGTGGCAGCCCGCTGAAGAAGGGTTTCGATCATTTTTACGGTTACAACTGCCAGCGTCACGCCCACAGCTACTTTCCGAAGTATCTTTGGGACGATGACGAACGCGTCGAACTCGACGGCAAAACTTACGCGCAGGAACGGATCCAGCAGGACGTGGAGAAGTGGGTGCGGACAAGTGCGGCACAGCCCTTCTTCCTCTACTACGCGATCACCCTGCCACACGGCAAATTCGAGATCGACGAGCTCGGGATCTACGCCGACAAGCCGTGGACCGATCTCCAGAAGACCTATGCCGCGATGGTGAGTCGCCTCGACAGCGACGTCGGCAGGCTCATGGCCCTGCTCGCCGAATTGAAAATCGATCAAAACACCCTCGTCGTGTTCTCAGGGGACAACGGCGCGTCTTTCGATCCCAAATCGGAGGTGGGGCGGCTCTTCGATCAGGACATGGGTGGCAAGCTGCGAGGCTACAAGCGCGGACTCTACGAAGGCGCGCTGCGTCAGGCCGGCATCGCGCGTTGGCCGGGCCAGGTCCCGGCCGGAGCCGTCTCGGAGGAGCCTTGGGCCTTCTGGGATTTCCTGCCGACGGCAGCAGCGCTGGCGGGGGCCAGGTTGCCGGAAGGGCACTCCTTCGACGGTATCGATGTCTCGGCCTTGCTCAAAGGCGGCAAGGCGCCCGAGCGCGAGCTCTTCTACTGGGAACTGCACGAAGGCACCTCGATCCAGGCGCTTCGTTTCGACGGACATTGGAAGGCGGTGAAGAACGGACCAAAGGCGAAGGTCGAACTCTACGATCTCGCGAACGATGCCGCGGAGTCGAAAGATCTCGCCGCGGCACACCCTGACAAAGTGACACGTGCCGAGGCACTCCTCGCCGCCTCGCACAGCGCCCATCCCGATTGGCCGCTCGTCGAGAGAAGGCAGGCGAGGGGGAACAAGGGGAAAGGCGGCCAAGGCAAGGCCAGGTAGGTGATTCGGAAAGTCGGAAGTTGCTCGAGGCGTCTTGATCTGTCAGGATGACGATCCTGGTCTCAAGACGCGCAGGAGAAGGGGTGATCCATGAATGTCGAAAAAGTGAAATACGTCATCTGGGCGGTCGAGATGGACCGCGCGATCCGCTTCTACACGGACTTGTTCGGCGGTTCGCTCTCTTTTCAGACCGAGGTCTGGAGCGAGGTCGTCGTCGCCGGGGCCACGATCGGCTTGCACGCCGATGGCGAGGGCAAGCGAACTTGGACCGGCCTGAGCTTTCAGCTCGACGACCTCCGCGAAGGGGTGGCGCGGCTGCTCGAATGCGGTGGAGAACTGGCCCGTCCCCTTGACGAATCCGGTGAAGAGGAGCTCCACCTCGCCTTGTGTGTCGATCCCGAGGGAAACGAGTTCATGATGACGCAGAAGCGCCGCTGAAGGAGGGCCGCGGGCGGGCTGACTGATCCCTTCGAAGGGCCGAGGCGGTGTCGGAGCCCCCGGCGGTGCACCGCGCGGACCTGGCGCTGGGGAGGGGCGTTATCCGATCGAAAGGCGCGTGGTCGAGTCTCCGAATCGCTCCTCCTTCACACCGACACGGTCGAGAAGGCTGAGGAAGAGGTTGCTCATCGGGGTGTCCTGGCCGGCGAGGGTATGCCGACCCGTTTGGATGGTGCCGCCGCCCTTGCCGGCGAGGACGATGGGCAAGTCTGTGTGACGATGGTGATCGGGATCGGCGAGTCCGCCGCCCCAGACAATCATGGAATTGTGCAGGAGAGACTGGCCATCGACGTCCTTGCGCGATTGCAGCTGCTCGAGGAAGTAAGCGAACTGCCGTGAGTAAAAGAGATCGATTTTCGCGAGCTTGTCGAGGGCCTCGGGATTTTTTTGGTGGTGAGAGACGGAGTGGTGGCCGTCGGGCACTCCGATTTCCTTGAAGCTGCGGTTGCTGCCATCGTGGGCCAGAAGGAAGGAGGCGACGCGGGTCGAGTCGGTCTCGAAGGCGAGGACGAGAAGGTCCATCATGAGGCGAACATGATCCTCGTAGGTGCCGGGGATGCCGTCTGGCATCTCCATTCCGGGGACTTCGGGCAAGCCGAACTTCTCGGCCTTTTCGATACGACGCTCGATCTCGCGGACGCCGGTCATGTATTCGTCGAGCTTGTGCTGGTCATTGCGACCCAGCTGGCGGTTGAGGGCCTTGGCGTCTTCCATCACAAAATCGAGGATGGAACGTTGGCGCTGGTTGCGGAGGGCGAAGTTCTTTTGTCGATCGGCTTTGGATCCGGAGCCGAAGAGACGTTCGAAGACGTGGCGAGGATTCGACTCGGGCGTCATCGGCGTGACATCGGATCGCCACGAGAGATTGAACTGGTAGGCGCAGGAATATCCCGAATCACAGACACCGCTCTTGCGGATACCGTCGCAGGAGAGTTCGAGCGAGGAGAAGCGGGTCTTGTCGCCGATGGCATTGGCGATGACCTGATCGACGGAGATGCCGAGCTTGATGTCGGCGCCGGCGGTCTTGCGGGGACGGGCCCCGGTGAGGAAGGTCGCGTTGGCGCGGGCGTGGTCGCCGCCTCCGTCCATCCCGGCGGTGCCGTTGAGGTGGGCGAGCTGGCCGAAGACGTGGAGCTGGTCCTTGAACTTCGCGTAGGGCTCGTGGGTCGGCCCGAAGGTGAAGTCGGCCCCGCTTCCGGTGAGGGCCCATTTCTCCACGTTCACCCCGTTCGGCTTGTAGAGGAACGCCGTCCGGAGGGGGGCACCGCTCGCGGTCGTGGCGAGACCTTTCGCGGCTTCGGCCTTGGCGACGGAAGCGTTGAAGAAGGCCTCAAAGGAGGGCAGGGCGAGCCCGGCTCCGAGACCCTTGAGGAAAACGCGGCGATTGACGGTGGAGATCATGGGAGGAGGGGAGCGACGGACTTTTTTGGAACCGGATTCTTCCAGACACGTTACGTTCGTGCGGCGTTCGAACAAATCACGCGATTCCGGCTTTGTGGAGATGTTTTTGCGGCCATGTTAGGCCTCGGATCGGCTGAAGAGCTGCCGGTAGGACGACTGCAGGGAGTTGGTCTCGGCGGAGGGTTCCAGCGGCCGTCCATCGATCGATGAGATCGGCTGGATCTCCCGCAGGCTGGAGGTCAGAAACGCGGAACTGACCCGGCCGGCCGCGGTGTAGGAGAGGGGAGACTCGAGGAGCGGGATACCGTGCTCCTCAAACAGACCGATCACCACGCTCCGGGTGATGCCCGGGAGGCATCCAGAGGAGAGCGGCGGCGTATGCCACGTGTCGTCGATCCGTGCGAAGACGTTCGACCAAGTGCCTTCGCAGAGTTCATCGCGGGTGTTGGCAAAAAGGGCCTCGTCGGCTCCGGCGGCGAGGGCGAGCCGGAGGGCGACGGCATTATCGCCGTAGTTGACCGTCTTGAGTCCGGCGAGGAGGCTCCGCTCGTTCCGGAAAAAAGGTCCGGTGATGACTCGTGCGCTCGATGGGTGGGGCGGGGGAGGGGTCGCTTCGACCCACCAGCAGGCATGTTCATCCGCGGGCGACGAGAGGGTGACCCGAAGGCGGGCCTTCTCCGCGTTGAGAAGGTCGTTGGCTTTGAGAGCGGCGCGCATCGCGGCGAGAAGGGTGTCGTCATCGGGCCGGGCCAGGTCGAGGAGGGTGGCGCCGCGAGCCAGTCGCTCGAGATGTGCCAGGGCGCGAAAGGGGGTGCCATGGTAGGCAGCGAGCGTTTCAAAAACTCCCCGACCGCACGCGACGAGCCCGTCGCGCGCGCCCACCAGAGCCTCTCCGGCGGGGCGGAGCCGGCCGTTGTGCACGAGCAAGGGAGCAGGGGGCAGGGGCATCGTTTGGAGGGGAAAGCGGACTTTACAAAGCTGGACGGATGCCGTTGCCTTGGCAACTTCCGATTCGGCCGGGGCCCCGGTCCCGGGTGGCGGAGCTGCCTGGATGATTGCCGCCATTTTCACCACCCTCTTTTTCGCCTTCTCCGCGGTAACGGGTCAACGCGTCGCAGTGATGCTGGGTGGTGCGTGGGGAAATCTGATGCGGCTGGGGCTCGCCGCGTTCGTGCTGGGTTGGCTCGTCGTGATCTTCACGCCGGATGCGGTTCGGTGGCCGTCGTTCCAGTGGTTTTTCGTGAGCGGACTGATTGGATTCGGCCTCGGGGACGTGGCGCTGTTCACCGCCTACGAGCGGATCGGGTCGAGGTTGACGATCCTGCTGAATCTCTGCCTCGCCCCGCTCTTCGCGATGGTCTTGGAGTGGCTCTGGCTTGGAAATGGCGTGAGCCTCCGTGTCGTAGTCTGTGCCCTCCTGATTCTCGCCGGAGTCGCGATGGCGATACGGCCGGGCTCGAAATCATTGGCAAAGGTGGCGCTGCGGGGCCGCTACTGGGTTGGGATCGTCGCCGCCATCATCGCGGGATTCGGCCAGGGCACGGGGGCGGTGATCAGCCGCAAGGCCGAGGCCGTGGCGAATGAACTCGGCGCGGGCGGTTCGGGGATCACGGCAGCGTTTCAGCGGGTTGTCGCCGGCCTTCTCTTTTCGGCGGTCGCGGTGATCCTCGTGCGCTTTTTCGGAAAACAGAAAGGCGGGGAGAGTTGGCGGTCGCCCCTCGATCGGAAGGTCCTGCCGTGGTTGCTGGGGGCGGCGCTTTTCGGTCCGGTGATTGGCGTGAGCTGCTTTCAGTGGGCCCTTCAGGACCTCGAGAGCGGCATCGTCCTCGCGGTGGTGGCGCTGACGCCGATCGTGATGCTGCCGCTCGCGCGGATCACGGAGGGCGACTATCCGAGCCGCCTCGCGCTCGCCGGTGCGGTCGTTGCGGTGGCGGGCGTGGTGCTCCTCAACCTTTGGGCGTGAGGCGAGGCAGCGGAAGGATCAATTTTGGCCGTGGACGAACGAGCAGGGGGTCGAGCTCATTCCAATGAGGAGGTGGGCGAGGCCGGGATGAAATCGCACGATGTCTTCGGCGAGGGCGCGGAGCCCCTCTTCGAAGGCCTGCTTGATGTCGGGATCGCTTTCACAAATTTGTGACGGTGCAGTCGCGGCGGCGGAGAGCAGGGCGAGGGCGTTGGAGCTGCTGGAATGGTCGGCGGGCTCGGGGAGATACATGGCGGTCGGGTGGTGGTGAGTGGTGGGTGTCGTGGAATCGTCAGACCGCCTGTTTCGGAGAGAACTTTGGCCCCGGCGCCTGACCGATCGCCTGCAGGTCCCGGATCTTTTCAGTCAGGAGGAGGTGAGCGGTCTCGGCGGCATTTTTTCCGTAGAAACCCGTTCGAGACAGCTCTTCGAGCAGATCCTTCACCTGTTGGGTGGTGGAGATCGTGATCTGAACCGTCTCGGTCGTGTTTTTGGGTCTGGCCATGTTCTTGCCGTCTAAAACGGAATAACAATGGCATTTTTATAGAGAAGTTATCTGGTTAGTCAACGCTTTTGGCAGGAAATCACGAAAAAGTTGCGCACCCTGCCATGAAGCGTGTTCAAACGATCGTTTTTTTCCCTTTCTCGCCGGTCGAAGAGGTAAAACCGCCTGGAAATCACGCGATGCGGGGACGGATAGATCGACCAAAGCGATTGCGGGATCGGGTGAGTGGGACCACGTTTCGTCCATGAGAGTTCTTTCCCCGACCTGGTTCCTCCGCTTTGTGTCCTCGATCCTTGCTCCGGTTCTCTTGTTGTGTGCTTGTCAGGAAAAGGCTCCGGTCCCCGGGCCGGCGGAACCTGTGACGGAGGCACCGGTTCCCACGACGGTTGAGGCGGCGCCGCCTCAGACCACCGTGGAGCCCGGGCCGGCTCCCGCGGCAGAAAAACCGGCCTCCGCTCCGACGGCCCCGCCTGCTTCCGCCGCAACGCCGTCCGAGAAGAAGCCCATGCAGGAAGGAACCGCAGCCGCCAAGGGGATGAACTTGGTCACTCTGGGAGGCGGGTGCTTCTGGTGCACCGAAGCCGTCATCGAGCGCCTTGAAGGAGTGACTGAGGTCGTTTCCGGCTACATGGGCGGCCATGTCGAGAATCCCACCTACGAGCAGATCTGCACGAAAACGACCGGGCATGCCGAGGTCATTCAAGTGACCTTCGATCCCGCGAAGATCAAGCTCGAGGAAATACTCGACGTCTTCTGGCAGGCCCACGATCCCACCACTCTGAATCGTCAGGGGGCCGACGTGGGGCCGCAATACCGTTCCGTCATCTTCTTTCACTCTCCCGAACAGAAGAACGTCGCGATGCAGTCGAAGGCATCGTTGGATGCGAGCAAGGTCTACGAATACCCGGCCGTAACGGAAATTTCCGAAGCTTCGAAGTTCTGGGTCGCGGAAGACTACCACCAGAATTATTACGACCTGAACAAAGAAAAAAACCCCTACTGCCGGGTCGTGATCTCCCCCAAGCTCAAGAAGCTCGGGATGGAGTGAGTCAGGTTTCGGCGGTGATCCGGAAAGCGTAGCCGCCGTTGGTCTGGAAAGCGTCTCGGAAGCGCTTCGTCCGTTTCGTCTAGGGCAATCCGGGTGTCGCGGGGGGCGTTTTTCGGTAGGCGCTCAGCGAGACGTCACCGAGAAGGTCGTGAGAGGCGACGACCTCCTCCAGCCTCATGAGAACCCAGGGTGAAAAGAGGTCGGGGCCGTTTTTCGTGAAGACGATGTCGTCCGCAATGTGGATGCACCCGTGGATGATTTTGGAGCCCGAGTGCAGGAGCACCATGTCTCCGAACTGGAGTGGCGGAAGACCTGGTTCGAACTCCTCGAGGATCAGGGCATCGCGCTCGGGAGAGTCGGCGTAGAGATCCCGCGGAGCGAATCGGAAAAAATTGTAGCAGGTCCAGAACCAGTCGGGCAGTCTCCCATCGACGGCGTCGGAGGGATCGGGAAAGCGATTGAGGAATTGGCGCGGTGTCGCCGGGAGAAGGTGGGCGATGTCGATCGCTCCGCCGTCGTTGGCGTGGACCACCGCATCGAGGATCGGCATCACCGCCTTGTTCTTGTATCCGGCGTGCCAGTAGGCGGCGATTTCCGGGGTGAGCGTCTCCCGGGTGAGACGGAGGCGGACGACCAGACCGTGCCGCCGCGTCAACCCTGAGACGATGAGTCGCTCGTCCTTCATCGAGTGGGTTTGGCGGATCGTGAAAGGGAGGTCGGCGAAAAAGTAACCGATGCCACGAGGGGTGGGATAAGCGAGCTTGGCGATATCCTCGATGACAGTCCGGGGGAGACCGGTGCCGTCGAACCAGGCCGAGAGATTCTCAGTCGGAATGTAGAGGGGCCGGCGATGGAAACGGTTTTTGGGGATGCGACCCAGCAGCCGATAGAGGCCGCCCCGCGTCCGGTGGTCCATTCTTACGATGGCTTCCTCGCTCGGAAACACCCGCATCAGATCGGGGTCGACGAGGACGTTCGCGCCTTTCAGGATCCCGGCGACTTCGTCACCGGTGAGTCCCGCCGTCATGAGCTCCGTCTCGAGTTCCGCTTGACTCGAGCTGTGAAAACACCACTCGACCTGCTGTGAGGGAACGCGCAGATGCGCCAGTGATGACGGAGGGCAGGTGAGGGGGATCGTGTAGTATTCGAGACTGCCCCATGGCCCCGCGGGCAGCAGGGTGACCGGCTTCGGGCGGGCCGGATCCGACTCGGTCTGATCGGGGCGACCGGCGTCTTCCGCCGCGGGGGCTTGCGCCATCACGGCCATCCGGACGGAAGCGACGACGATCAGGAGGGAAGGAAATCGAATCGACATTTCAATCGGGGATCTTGCGGCGGTAGACTTCGAAACGATAACGCGACTCGTCGAGGTAGACCGAGAGCATGTCGGATTTCAGGGTCAGCACGTGGGGCCTCGCGAAGCTGGCGCCGTTTTTTGAAAAAACGATCTCACCGGCGACATGCACGTAGCTGTGGACAAACTCGCCGTCCTCGGCGTCGAACAGGCAAACGAGGTCGCCGAAGCGGAGCTCCTCGGTCTCGATGCGCTGGAAATCCCCCTCGAGGTGATGCATCAGCCGCACCGGGTCGAGCAGGCGCGGGGAGACTTGTCGTCGGAAGAATTGCACCGAGGTCCAGAAGCAATCAGGGGTGTTGTTGGGGCTGACGTCCCGAAGATTGGTGAAGCCGTTGAGATAACGGCGGGGAACGGGCGGAAGAATCTGGACGAGATCCACCTTGTTGATGCCCTCGGTGGCCTTCGCTCCGCGCAGGATGGATTCGAAGCCGGTGTTGAGACCGTCGCACGACCAGTATCGGATCATCGCCTCGAGGTCGACCGTTTCATCCATGACGAGGCGGGCGATGAGCCCCCGTGTCGAGAAGGTCGATCGCAGGAATCGCTCTTTTTCCGCCGTATCGTTGCCAAGCTTCCTCAGGATGCAGGCGCGGTCCATCAGGCTGAGGACGTTCCGTCGCGAAAACGAGAACTTCCTCACCAGTTCCAGTGTGCCGGGAGAAACGGTCCCATTCTCGAAAGACGAGAAATCTCCTCCCTCGAAGTTCACGATCGTCTTGGTGAAGAAGAGGTTGCTGTTGAGCCGGAACCACTTGGCGAGGGCGGCGCGATTGCTGCTGCTAAGACTCTCGACGACCCGGTCGCCGAATTCGAGCTCGAGCCCGTTCTCGGTGGTTTTCCAAACGCCCTCCGCGTCGATGAGAGCGAGGGTCTCCGCCGAGAGGCCGAGGGTCTCGAGGAGTTCTCTCGCCTCGGTCCGATCCAGTCGGCTGAAGTTCCAGTAGGAACGCTCATCGTAGAGCGCCTCCCAAAGATGCGACGAAGGGGGCTCGAGGACGACCGGAAAGTATTCCAGCTTTCCCCACGGGCCGACGGACTCCTTCCGCCAAGTCGTCGTGGGGCCTGCCTCTGCCGCCGCGATGGCGGAGGCGACGCCGGGAGGGTCCGCAGAGGCTGCGGGACCGGCGGAGAGGCGAAACGCCGCGACCACGAGGACGGTCGATCGAAGCGCTGCACGACGGTGAGGCCGTTTCTCGCGGAAAAACATCATGGAGTGAGAAAACGAAGGAGGAGAAGGAGGCGGAACGTAGCACGGGCCCCCGGTTTGAAAATCGAAAGTCTGCCGTTGGCCTGGTGCCGACCCACGACGGACCGGGGGAAGTCTTCCTGCGCCGAATTTTTGGGGGCGGCATTGGCGGCTTGCCCCGCCTTTTTCCGTTTGCGTGAGATCTCGCCGAGGAGGAGTCGCGCCCTCTCCCCGCAGGCGGAAGAGGGTATTCCGGCCCATCGATGCCGATGGACCGCGGCCCTCCTTCGCTCAATCGATCATCAGGTATTGCGACATCGCCGTGGCCACGTCCATCCCACCGCGGAGAAGGGTGTTACCCTCGAACAAGGCCGTCGGGTCGATCCCTTCGCTACCCTCCCAATCCAGCTCGCTGATCTGGCCGCTCTGACCGTAGGCGGCGAGGGGATTTTGGTAGGTGACCTGCTCGATCCGCTCGAGGGTGATGCCGCGCTCCTTCATCAGGGCGGCGGTCTTCGGCACGGCGAGGGCATCGCTGATACCCCAGTCGGCGGCGCTGTCGACGATGATGCGCTCGGCTCCATACTCGCGCAGGATCTCCACCATGCGCTCGTTGCCCAGCTTGGTGTGTGGATAAATCGTGAAGGCGGCCCAGTAGCCGCGGTCGAGCACGGTCTTTACCGTTTCCTCGTTGTTGTGGTCGATGATGACCTTGCCCGGATCGATCCCGACATCCTCGAGCACGTCCATCGTGCGGATCGTGCCGAGCTTTTTGTCGCGGTGCGGCGTGTGGATCTGGATGGGCAGATCCGCCTCGAGCGCGAGTTGGGCCTGGAGGCGCAGGTATTTTTCCTCGGCGCGAGTCTGATCGTCGAAGCCGATCTCACCGATCCCGACGACGCCTTCCTTGCAGATGTAGAGTGGGAGCAACTCCATCACCGCCTCGGCAAGCTTCTCGTTGTTCGCTTCCTTGGGATTGAGACCGATCGTGCAGTAGTGCCTGATTCCGAACTGGCTCGCCCGGAATCGCTCGAAGCCGATGAGGGTGTTGAAGTAATCCTTGAACGTGCCCGGTTCGGTGCGGGGCTGGCCCTGCCAGAAGGAGGGCTCGATGATCGCGGTGACGCCCGACGCGGCCATGCGCTGGTAGTCGTCGGTCGTTCTCGAGACCATGTGGACGTGCGAGTCGAGGAATTTCATGGCGGAGAAAAGGGAGAAGAGTCAGGCCTTTGCAGGCGATCCGTTGAGGGTGGGGGGAAGGGCCAGCTTTTCACCGAGGCGCTCCCACGAGAGGGTGCCCGACCCGATCGCATCGATTTCACCCTCGAGGCGGCCCCGGAGGTCGGCGAGCCTGGGATCTCCGTCGGAGGCGAGGACAAGGGCCGCAGCCTCGCGGTCGGTCGGCTCTCCGGTCTCGAGGAGGTGGTGGAGATCTGCTGAGAGGTCGTCGCTGACAAAACCCACGCAGTTTCGCCAGGCCTCCGCCGGGACGCGGCGGCCCGCCGCCCAGCGTTCGTGGGCGAGGTAGGAAATTGCGGTGGCGAGGTCGGCGTTGCGGCGCGCGTCAAGACCGGTGACGCGGTAGAGTGGACGGCTGATGAAGATCGCCTTCAGCACCATCTGATTCCAAGCCGCGTCGGTGAAATGGGCCGCGGGAAAGGGATTGTCCAGGGCGATCGAGTCGAAGACATCGACGATATTGGAGCGCAGTCCGTCGATGGCCGACTCGACGAGCTCGCCCTGGTGTGGGAGGAGGGCGTAGGCCGAGTAGATCGCGGATTGCTCACGGAGATCGGCGGTGTTGAGGAGGGCCGCGATCGTCTCCAGAAAGACGGGCTTTTCTTGCTTTGCCAGGGTGAGCAGGAGGAGGACGCGGGCGAGTCGGAAGACGTCCCAATGCTCCACCGTGAAACCGGGGGAAAGCCCGCACAGCTGCTCTGCCTCTTCCGGCGAGATCTTGATGCACCCCTGTTTTGGAAAATGCCTCGAGACGCCGCTGAAACTGTAATAGAACGGTCGCTTGCTGAAGCCGACCTCCTGCTCGGCGATGCGTTCCTGCAGCCAGGCGACGGCTTCAGCGGGTGCGGAGGCTTGGAGGAGATCGGTGAGGAGGGCTCGCATGGGGAGACTAGGGGGCGGCAAAATCGGGCGGTTTGGGGGCCGCGTCAAACGGCTTGAGAAACGGCACGGGGGCGTGAAGGTGTCGGCGTCATGATGCGTCTGCTCCTCCTATCTGCCACGATTCTTGGCTCCGCGCTGCTCGTCTCTTGTGGCAAACCGGACCCCGCGGGTGCCGCGGCCGCCGATCCCGCCAAGCCTTTCGTCGTCGGGATGGAACTGGCCTATCCACCATTCGAAATGCGTGGAACCGACAACCGACCCGACGGCATCAGCGTGCGCATGGCCGAGGATCTTGCCGCCCACCTTGGTCGTCCCCTCGAAATCCGCGACGTGGAGTGGGATGGCATCATTCCCGCCCTCCAGTCCGGCAAGATCGATGTGATCATTTCCTCGATGACCCGCACCCCCGAGCGCGAGCAGGCCATCGCCTTCTCCGACGGCTACGTCACCAACGGCCTCTGCCTTCTCGTGGCGAAGGACTCGGCGATCCAGACCTCTGGCGATCTCAAGCCCGGGGTCCACAAGGTCGCGGTGAAACTGGCCACGACCGGTCACCAATGGGCGCGCGCCGAGATGCCGGGGCTCCAGCTCGTCACTCTCGACAACGCCGCCAACTGCGCCATGGAGGTCGTCCAGGGCAAGGTCGATGCCTTCATCTACGACCAGATTTCGATCTATCAGTTCTGGAAGAAATTCGAAGACGAGACCCGCCCGATCCTTCACCCGATTCGCGAGGAAACCTGGGCGATCGGTCTGCGCAAAGGAGAAGACGAGCTCCGCAAGACCGTGAACGCCTTCCTCGCTGCCTACCGGGCTGAGGGGAGATTCGACGAGCTCGCCGAGCGCTACATGGCCGAACCCAAGGCGACTTTCGAAAAGATGGGGGTGCCTTTCCTTTTCCACTGAGTCAGGCCCTGTTCAGGGGCGACAGAATGTCCAGCGGAGTCAAAATGGCGCTATCTGGCAGCAGCTGAGTGCCGAAATGACGCTTCTCGGCCTCGATGGTCGTTCGGGCTTGGGGTTTTGTTTATTTATAAACGGTTTAGGATCAGATAGTTAACGATAATTCCGGCGGCATGGCACGCTAAATGCACTCAATGGATTCAAGAAAATCGGGAACCCTCCGTTCCCAAAACCCCCAACCCCAGAGAGGAAACCCCACCACATGAGCAAGATTTTAGGAATCGACTTGGGCACCACCAACTCGTGCATGGCCGTCATGGAAGGCGGTCAGCCCGTGGTGCTGGAAAATGCCGAGGGCGCGCGCACCACTCCTTCCGTCGTCGCCTTTAGCAAGGACGGCGAGCGCCTCGTCGGTCAGGCCGCCAAACGTCAGGCCATCACCAACCCGCGCAACACGATCTTCTCGGCCAAACGCCTCATCGGCCGGAAGTTCGACGAGCTCACTGACGACGAGAAGAATACCCCTTACAAGATCGTGAAGGCCGCCAATGGCGACGCTCACATCGAGGTCGAAGTCGGCGGCGCCGCGAAAACCTACAGCCCGCAGGAGATCTCCGCGATGGTCCTCTCGAAGCTGAAAGCCGACGCCGAGGCGCGCCTCGGCGAGACCATCACCGAGGCCGTCATCACCGTCCCCGCCTACTTCAACGACTCCCAGCGGAACGCGACCAAGGCCGCTGGAGAGATCGCCGGTCTCGACGTGAAGCGCATCGTCAACGAGCCCACCGCGGCCGCGCTGGCCTATGGGCTCGACAAGAAAGGCGAGGAAAAGATCGCCGTCTATGATCTCGGCGGCGGTACTTTCGACATTTCCGTCCTCGAGATCGATGAAGGTTTCTTCGAAGTGCTCGCGACCGATGGCGACACCCGCCTCGGGGGCGACGACTGGGACGGAGCGGTCATCAAGTGGATTGTCGAAAGTTTCAAGACCGATAGCGGCATCGACCTGAATGGCCAGCCCGACGCGCTTCAGCGTATCAAAGAAGAAGCGGAGAAGGCGAAGATCGCTCTTTCCTCCTCGCAGTCCTACGAGATCAACCTGCCCTTCATCACCGCCGACCAGACCGGTCCGAAGCACGTCCAGAAGACCCTGACCCGCGCCGCCCTCGAGCAGATGACTGATCCTCTCTTCGAGCGCACCAAGGGCCCCGTCCGCGCCTGTCTCAAGGAAGCCGGGGTCTCCGCGGGTGACATCGACGAACTCGTTCTCGTCGGTGGCATGACGCGCATGCCGAAGGTCGTGGATACCGCGAGGTCTCTCGCCGGAAAGGATCCTCATCAGGGCGTCAACCCCGATGAAGTCGTCGCGGTCGGCGCCGCGATCCAAGGTGGTGTGCTCGCCAAAGATCCGACCCTCGGCGACGTCGTCCTTCTCGACGTGACGCCGCTGACCCTCTCCATCGAGACCATGGGTGGGATCGCCACGCCGATGATCGAGCGCAACACGACCATTCCGGCAAAGAAGTCCCAGGTCTTCTCCACCGCCGCCGACAATCAGCCCAGCGTCGACATCGTCGTCTGTCAGGGTGAGCGCAAGCTCGTCTCCGACAACAAGGTGCTCGGCAATTTCCGGCTCGACGGGATCGGTTCCGCGCCCCGCGGCGTGCCGCAGATCGAGGTGACCTTCGACATCGACCGCAACGGGATTCTCAAGGTCTCGGCCAAGGACAAGGGGACCGGCAAGGAACACCACATCTCCATCCAAGGATCGAGCGGACTCAGCTCGGAAGAGATCGAGAAAGCCAAGCGCGAGGCCGAGCAGTTCGCCGAAGCCGACAAGAAGCGCATCGAAGGCATCGAGGTTCGCAACCTCGCGGACAACGCCGTTTACACCGTGAAAAAGCAGCTCGGCGAACTCGGCGAACAGCTTCCCGCGGCGGCCAAAAGCGAGATCGAGGCAGCCGTGGCCGAGGTCGAAGAGGCCCTCAAGTCCGACGACACCGACCGCATCCGCGAGGCGACCGACTCGCTCCAAGCCAAGTTCGGAGAGCTCGCCGCGGCGGCCCAGCAGGCGGCCGGGGCGGGCGGTTTCCCCGGAGGTGGCGTTCCCGCGGACGACGACGAAGCGCCCGCCGAACCCAAGCGCGCCAAGGGGGACGTCGTCGACGCCGAATTCGAGGAGGTCAGCGACTCCAAATCCTGAGAGAACCCTTTTTCCGTCCCCTCCGCGCAGCGGTGGGGACGGAATCCGAAATCCGCGGCTCGTCGGCCCGCTTCTGAGTTCGCCAAACAAACCGATTCCGGTGGCGTGCCCAGCGAACTGCGGAATTTCAAACCCAAACCCAAAAGAAAACCAACCAAATCAACCGTATGGCATCCAATATCACACCGCTTGGAACCCGCGTCCTCGTGAAGCGCATCGAGCTCTCCGAGCAAAAGACCGAGGGCGGCATCTTCCTTCCCGATACCGCCAAGGAAAAACCGCAGGAGGCTGAAGTGCTTGCGCTCGGCACCGGCAAAAACGAAGAGGGCGAGATCATCGAGTTCTCCGTGAAGGTGGGCGACAAGGTCCTCATCTCCAAATACGGCGGCACCGAAGTCAAGGTGAGCGGCGAAGAGTGCGTCATTGTCAACGAGAGCGACATTCTCGGCATCCTCTCCTGAAGAACTCCCGGGTCATGTCGACGACCTGATCCTGTCACCCATTCCAAACCAACCCATCCAAAGAACCTAACATCATGGCCAAACAACTCTCCTTCGACGAAGAAGCACGTCACGCCCTCCTTGCCGGTGTCCGCAAACTCGCGAAAGCGGTCAAGGCGACCCTCGGACCATCGGGACGCAACGTCATTCTCGACAAGAAATTCGGCAGCCCCACGATCACCAAGGACGGCGTCACCGTCGCCAAGGAAATCGAGCTGACCTGCCCCTACGAAAACATGGGCGCCCAGCTCATCAAGGAAGTCTCCTCGAAGACCTCCGACATCGCCGGTGACGGCACCACCACCGCGACCGTGCTCGCCGAGGCCATCTTCAGCGAAGGTCTCCGCAACGTCACCGCCGGTGCCAACCCGATCAGCCTCCAGCGCGGCATCAACAAGGCGGCCGCCGCCCTGGTCGCCAAGCTCGCGGAGATCTCCACCGAGGTCACCGACACCAAGGAAATCGCGCAGGTCGCGACCGTTTCCGCCAACTGGGACACCGAGATCGGCAACATCATCGCCGACGCGATGGACAAGGTCGGCAAGGACGGCACCATCACCGTTGAGGAAGCCAAGGGTATCGAAACGACCCTCGACGTTGTCGAAGGGATGCAGTTCGACAAGGGTTACCTTTCCCCCTACATGGTGACCGACACCGAGACCATGACCGTCGACCTCGAGAACGCCGTCATCCTCATCCACGAGAAGAAAGTCTCGAGCCTCAAGGACATGCTCCCGCTCCTCGAGAAGGTCGCCCAGAGCGGACGCCCCCTCCTCATCATCGCGGAAGACGTCGAAGGGGAAGCCCTCGCCACTCTCGTGGTGAATAAGATCCGCGGCACCCTCAGCGTGGCCGCCGTCAAGGCTCCCGGCTTCGGAGACCGCCGCAAGGCCATGCTCGAAGACATCGCCATCCTCACCGGTGGCCGCGTCATCACCGAAGATCTCGGCATCAAGCTCGAGAATGTCTCCCTCGAAGACCTCGGCACCGCCAAGTCCATCAAGATCACGAAGGAAGACACCACGATCATCGAGGGTCAAGGGAAGAGCGAGGCCATCAGCGGCCGCGTTTCCCAGATCCGCCGCCAGATCGAGGAGACCACCTCGGACTACGACCGCGAGAAACTCCAGGAGCGTCTTGCCAAGCTCGCCGGCGGAGTCGCCGTCATCAATGTCGGTGCTGCCACCGAGACGGAGATGAAGGAAAAGAAGGCCCGCGTCGAAGACGCCCTCCACGCGACCCGCGCGGCTGTCGAGGAAGGCATCGTCCCCGGCGGTGGCACGGCGCTCATCCGCGCCCAGGCCTCCATCGGCGACCTCGGTCTCATCGGTGACGAAGCGACCGGCGCCGGCATCGTCGCCCGCGCCATCGAGGCACCCCTTCGCCAGCTCGCCGCCAACGCGGGTCGCGAAGGTGCCCTCATCGTCGAGAAAGTGAAGAACGAGCAGGGCAACGTCGGCTACAACGTCGCCACCGACACTTACGAAGACCTCGTGAAGTCCGGTGTCGTCGATCCGACCAAGGTGACCCGCAGCGCGCTTCAAAACGCCGCCTCGATCTCCGGTCTGCTCCTCACCACCGAGTGCCTCATCTCCGACGTTCCGGAGAAGAAGGAAGCGGCTGGTGACCACAGCCACGATCACGGCATGGGCGGGATGATGTAATCCCCTCCGTTTCTTCCTGAAGAAACGATTTCGAAAGGCCGGGCGCGTCGTGAGACGCGTCCGGTTTTTTTTTAACCGGGCGGTGCGGGCTTCAGCCCTGCGCTTGGTCGAACTGCCTCCGCCAATGCTCAAGACGCTCGGCGACGCGCTGTTCCATCCCGTGGGTCGAGGGCTCGTAATAGACGCGTCCCTCCGGCAGGTAGGCCTGGGGCACGTAACCTTCCTCGTAGTCGTGCCCGTAGAGGTAGACGGCTTCGCCTTCGGCGATGGCACCGCTTGCTTCGCCGATCTTTTTGCGGCTTTTGGTGCGGAGATGGGGAGGCACGGCGAGAGTGCGACCCTCGGCGACGTCTTTCATCGCCGCGTTGATCGCCGCGTAGGCACGGTTGCTCTTGGGCGCGGTGGCGAGGTAGACGGCGGCGTGGGCGAGGGGAATGCGGGCTTCCGGCATCCCGACAAACTCCACCGCCTGCTGCGCGGCCACGGCGACCCTGAGGGCGTTCGAGTCGGCCATGCCGACATCTTCGCTCGCGGCGATGACGATGCGACGGGCGATAAAACGGATGTCCTCCCCGGCATGGAGCATCTTCGCCAGCCAATAGAGCGCGGCATCGGGATCGCAGCCGCGGATCGATTTGATGAAGGCGCTGATGGTGTCGTGATGGGCGTCGCCATCCGCGTCGTAGACGATCGCCTTCCGCTGGATCGAGTCCTCGGCGACGCGCAGATCGATGAGGAGCTCCCCGCTCGCGGGATCAGGCTCGGTCGTGAGGACGGCGAGTTCGAAGGAAGTGAGGAGCTTTCGTGCGTCGCCGTCGCACATGGTCACGAGATGACGCGCTGCCTCGGGGGTGACGACGAGGGCCTTTTTCCCGAAGCCTCGCTCGGGATCGTTCACGGCCGCGTCGAGGAGCTTGCGCAGATCCTCCTCGGTGAGCGGTTCGAGTTGGAAAACCTGACTGCGCGAGACGAGGGGACTGTTGATGTAAAAAAAGGGATTGTGCGTCGTCGCACCGATGAAACGCACCGTGCCCCGCTCGATGTGGGGGAGGAGGACATCCTGCTGCGATTTGTTGAAGCGGTGGATCTCGTCGACAAAGAGCGTCGTGATTTCGCCCCGGGTGCGCTGGAACTGGCGCGCCGCTTCGACCGCGCGGCGGATTTCGGCGACATTGCTCTCGACCCCGGAGAGGTTCAGGAAACGGGACTTGGTGCGGCGGGCGATGAGCTCGGCGAGGCTGGTTTTCCCCACGCCCGGAGGACCGTAAAAGATCAGTGAGGTGAATCGATCGGCCTCGATGGCGCGCCGGAGGAGACGGCCTTCACCGAGAATGTGGCCCTGGCCGGCATACTCGTCGAGGTCGCGGGGCCGCATCCGTGCCGCCAGGGGCATGGTGGGGTCGAGCCGCAGGTCTGGGCCGGTCGGGAGCGTTGCGTCCGGCGGAGCCCCCGAGAGCCTTTCGTCGCCGCCGCTTGCCGTGAACAAATCGTTTTCCATGGATGCCTCTCCCGCCACCCTAACCGGATCCCGGGTGAAGCAAGGGAGATTTCGCTTCGGAGAGCCACCCCGGGGGAGGCCGTCTGCGGAGTGAGTTGGGTTTAAATTTAATATTTTTCATAAATAGTTTGAATAACCGTATTAAAAGGTTATTATTTTTAAAAATAAGAGCCCGTCTTTCTCTCTGCTTGGGGCTCTCAACCTTCCCTTCTTCTTCACCTATCCCATCTCTCACCCATGAACGTCTCCATTCCCAGGTTGAACCAATTTGTCCTCGAAGAGCTCGGTCAGACCGCTGCGGTCGACAAGCCGAATGCCGAGGTGAGTTTCAAGGTCGATATCGAACCCGCCAGAGTGACCCGACGGGTCGTCGTGGGAATCCTTGATGAAAGTCGCAAGCGGGGGATCGCGGTGGCCATTTACCCCGCCACCGGCGAAGTCTGCGATCTCTGCAACGGTGGCGGCGTGATCGGCTATCTGGCCAACACGCCCCTGGCTCCCGGGGCACCGGTCGCCTGCGACCTGACGCTCTATCGGTTCGGGATGAACTTTGTCTGCAGCGTCCGGGTCCAAGGGGAAATCTTCCTCTATCCCGCCTTCGCTCTCTCCGGGACGGCCCGCCTCACGGCTTTTGTGGGACAGGAGTCGTCCAACACCGTCGAGAGACTGGGTTGGTCGGCTCTTCGTCTCAACGTGATCGAGCAGCCGGTCGCCGCGTGAGGGGCCGCTTCGGACGGAGACCCTGACGGGCTGTCGGTTGCCTGCGGGCAGATCCGAGACCCGCAAGGCAGTGTCCTCGGGTGACTGCCTCCTCCGGCGACGGATTCGGTGGGGGGGTGAGTGTTGGCAGCGAACGGTCATTTTCTCCCTTTCCGGCTTGACCCGCTCGCCCGCTTCCCGATACGATCCCGCTTGTCCGGGGATGGGTTGGTCGAATCGGTTTTGGTCGAATCCCCGGGGTCACCCCCCCTCGAATGAAGAATCACGTCCAGAAACGCTCCTCGTGCACCGGTATGACGCTGGTGGAACTCCTCGTCGTTATCGCCATCATCGTCGTGCTCATCAGTCTCCTCGTGCCGGGGCTGAACAAGGCCAAGGAAGTGGCCGAGGCGGCCAAGAATTCGTCGAATCTCAAGCAGATCGCGACCGCTTCGATCAACTGGGCCGCCGACAACAACAGCAAACTTCATTCCCCCCAGTATCCAGGAGGCATGGAGCCGCCTCCGGGGATGGAGGCCGACGATTTTTTTCCGGAGCATTACAATCTCGGCGAGTCCGGACTCTGGCTGGATGGCGTTGTCTTTGGCGAGATCTACCTCAAGGAGAACAAGGACGGCGAGACGACCAGCTACAACGTGACGGCGGATGGCGAACACCTCAAGGGCACGCTCTTCGAGAGCACCGTTTCCGTGAAAAAAAATCCGCAGGAGAAGGATTGGCACAAGCACAGCTATGCCATGAACGCCAACCTCCAGTATGATCGCATCTACGATCAGGTCCAGTCCCCCGATCCCTACCTGACCGAGAAGACGCTCTCGAATCTTCTCTTCGCTCCCCGGGCGATGCTCTACATCGACTGCAACGAGTCGAACGTGGTGACGTTTGACGACCGTCAGCTCATCGCCGACACGATCAAGGAGCGGTGGGACGGCGGCAAGGCGATTGTCGCCTATCTCGACGGGCACGTTGAAAGACTCTCCGAGAATCAGATTCCCGAGGAGGATCCGGAGTCGGACCGCGAGTCGAGCCGGTTCTGGCGCGGGGTCGATCCCCAGTGAACCGGCTCAGGGTTCGGTGGCGGCGGGGGGATTGGCAAGATCGTAGGCCTCCTTTGCCAGGCTCCTCGCGAGGTTCACCGCGAAGGTGCAGGCTTCCGTGCAGAGGAGGGGCAAACTTCCCCCGGTGCGCGGAGCGCGGTCGGCCTGGTTTCCCGGATCGATCGGCCACACGATCTGGCGCAGGCAACCGCGCCCGCAGAGTTCCGTCCGGAGGCGCACCGCCATCTCGTCCGTGATCGATCCGGCGAAGCGATACATCCCGGTCTGCCGCCCGAGCGTGTCGCGCAGCGCCACGGGGGCGAGGGTTTCGCGGTCGTAGGCCAACCAGGTGGCGAAGAGGCCCGGATAGATCGCATCGAGTCGGCGCAGAAACTCACGGGGGTCATCGGTCGTCGAGGTCCATCCCGTCTTCAGGCCCGGGGCGGTCTTGAGGGGACGGTATTCACCGGCGGCGTCGTTCTTCGCCATCTCCCGCAACTCGCGCACCGATTCGAGCGGTTCGAGCCCGGTCGTTTTTCCCTCATCCACGGCATGGATGGCGGTGTAGCGTCCTGCGGGGGAGCGGGTCAGGAGGATCTCTCCGAACGAGAGCCGGATTTCCCGGGTGAGAAGATCAGCGAGGGTGTCGGCGAGATTCATGCGCGGTAGTGTTCGTCGAAGTAGGCCACCTGATCGACGATGACGTCGGCGAGGGAGGGGTCGGTGCCGATGGCGGAGCTATACCAGAGGGTGCGGTCGCCGAAGGGATGGGGATTCTGCCGGAAGACCTCACGCTGGCTTGCTGCCGCGGTCGGTTCGCTTTCGATTCCGAGGAGCACCGGGATATCCTGATAGCTGTGGAGACCGTCCGCGATGAAGAAGGGGACGACGATCACGTTCGGCGTGTCGGTCAGGGTCTGCCAGTCGGCGATGAAGGGCGCCTCCTCCATGTAGGCATCGATGACCTTGGCAAAGGGAGCCCCCGAGGCCGCGATCGCCTCGACCTGCACCTTGATCGCCTCGGTCGATTTCTGATTCAGGCCGGTCCCGTGTCCGACGATGATCAGCGAGGTCTCCTCGGGGCGCACCGACTCATCGAGGATTTCGAGGGCCCGCTTCGTGAGCAAGCCCGTCATCGCCTGATGGATCCCGACCGGGTCGCAGTAGTGCAGGGTCTTCCCGCCCCGCTCCGTGGTGTGGCCGGAGATCTCGAGCTCCCGCGGCAGCACCTGACGGGTGAAATACCCTTCGCTGATGAAGTTCGGCACGATGTAGACCTCGTCCTCCTCGATCATCGGCCAGACCTGGCGGAAACTCGGCTCCTCCTTCCAGAACGCACAATGCACACTGCGGAACTGGCCGGTCGCCGCGATGGTCTCGGCGTGATCCCAGCATGGCTGGGAGGAGTCGGGATTTTCGGTCGAGCCGTGCCCGAGGATGAGGAGGGCCGCGTCGGGCTTGGAAAGTGGCATGATCGTTTTACGGCGGAAAAAGAGGGAAAGATGCGGGAATAAATTCCGTATTTTTCAGAGATTTAGTTTGCTTAATAATCTCCGATTCTTCATCGTAGTCGGTCAGGATAGCCCGGACCGTCGGGCCTGTAAAATGAGAGGAGGTGCCTACATCCAGGCGTTGGTGGCAGCGGCCGTGCTTTTCGGGGAGGTCGGGGGGAGTTCCGTGGGTTTTGGGCAGGAAGGGGAGGTGATTTTCAAGGGCATCGAATTGGCCCGGGGCGAGGCGATCCTCGGCCTCGCCGGATACGATGGGGCACCCTTGCCGGAGCGCTGGCTCGTCCTCGTCGGCGAGCCGGGACGAGGCGGGGCCCTGCGTGAGGTGCCGTTTGCCGGGGGGAAGGCGGGAGTCGGGCGAGCCATCGAAGCGCGGCCGGGTCAGGATCTGCCGCACCTGCCGATCGATCCGGCGACGCTTCTCTGTTCCGCCGCCGAAGCCCATCAGATCGCTGCGGCGAGGGCGGATGCTGCGGGCGTCCGTTGGGTCGGGGTTCATTACCACCTCCGTGTCCGGGAGGAAGCCCTCGAACCCGTCTGGCTCCTGACCTTTGTCAACCGGGCTCAAGTGAAGGTGGGGCTCGTCTATCTCTCGGCCCGCTCCGGAGCCGTCCTCCGCGAATCCTGGCCGCAGAACGATCCGGGAACATCGCCCCGCCGCTCGCTCGATTCGGGCAAAGTCTCGGTGCGCTGAGGGGATTTTACGAGAGCGGAAGTGGGTCCCGCGGGGGGGGCGGAGCCAGCGGTGTGACGCTTTGATGACAGCGGCTCGTGTGAGGTGGTCTGTGTTGAATTTGCAGCCCCGCCCCTCAAGGCACCGTCGTCACCTGGTATTGGACGGTGTCGGATCGGGAGGGATCGTTGGCGGCGCTCGCTTCGATCAGGCCGGTGTGGGTCTTGCGCAGGGTGGTGGTGAGGACGCGCTTCC
>Ga0172372_10002361_pt1 | contig 28737 bp, 26 predicted proteins | sample LakKiv5m_2_FD_114544 | JGI IMG/M metagenome (GOLD analysis project Ga0172372, IMG submission 114544) | Freshwater microbial communities from Kabuno Bay, South-Kivu, Congo - kab_092012_9.5m | ecosystem: Environmental > Aquatic > Freshwater > Lake | place: Democratic Republic of the Congo...
AGAAGGGTGTGCCCCGACTCGCCACGTGACCTCAACGAACCGAACCGCCGGATGCGGACCCGCATGTCCGGTGGTGTGGCAGGGGAACGGCGGGAGCATCCCGCCGTCCCCTATGCCGATCTGGAGAGCGCCATGTGGACTGCCGCCGTCGTCGTCGCCGTTGCCACCCTGCTCGCCCCCGCCCAGGCCGGTGAGGGCGAGGGTGAAGGCGAGGGCGAGGGTGAAGGCGAGGGCGAAGGCGAAGGCGAGGGCGAGGGTGAGGGCGAAGGTGAAGGCGAGGGCGAAGGCGAGGAAGACCCCTGCGCCATCGTCTGCGTCGACGACGCCACGCTCTCGTTCTGCGACGCCGGCGAGGTCGTGACCCTCGCCTGCGCCGACGTCGACGTCGGCGCCACCTGCGCCCTGCTCGCCGACGGCCAGGGCTTCGACTGCGTGCTGCCCGAAGGCAGCGCCTGCGATCCGGCCTATGCCTTTGGTCGCTCCCGCTGCGGCAGCGGCCTCGCCTGCATCGACGGCGTCTGCGCTCCGGGCACGCCGGAGGAGCCGGCCCCCCTCGAGCCCACCGCCGGCACGAGCAACTCCACGACGACGTCGACGAGCACCAACGTGCTCAACTGCCAGAGCTGCGCGACGTCGTCTGCATTGTGGTTGGCGCCGGCGTGGCTGCTGCGTCGTCGTCGTCGCTGATCGCCGTCAGAAGACGCCGGGGATGAAGCGCTTCTTGCCGCCCATGCGCTCGGCGTAGCCGGGCAGGGCAAACAGCACCTTCTCCTCGGCGCGGATGCGGAAGAAGAGCACCAGCGCGTTCAGCAGCGTCAGCACCGTGAGGGTGACGAAGCAGCCGTGGGCGAGCGGCATGAAGACCAGCTCGGCGATCACGATCGCGTAGTTCGGGTGCCGGATGAAGCGATAGGGCCCGGCGACGACGACGGTGCTGGGCTCGACGATGCGCACGTTCCACATCTCGCCAAGGGTGCGCAGCGTCCAGACGCGGGCGACGCCCAGCAGCGCGAGGGCTGTGACGGAGACGCCAAAGAGCCAGGGAACGAAGGGGCGCTCGAGCAGCACCACCTCCAGCGGCCCGAGCACGAAGGGCAGCACGTGGAGAAACACCATGACGACGAAGATGGGCTCCCGCTGCGGGGCCGCGCCGCGGGCGCCAGCCGTGGCGGTGAGCCGCTTCGCCACGACGAGCTCGGCGATGCGGGCCGCACCCATCACGGTGAGCAGGGCGAGATAGGCGACGAAACCGGTATCCATGCTCAGACCCAGCGCCCGAGCACCATCTCGGCGGAGAAGCCCGGCCCGAACGCCGTCATCAGGCCGCGCTGCCCGGCCGTCGGCGTCTTGCCCTCGAAGGTGTTCTTCAGCACGACGAGCACGCTCGCCGAGCTGAGGTTGCCGACGTTCTTCAGGCAGTCGTACGACGCCGACAGCGCGTCCTCCGAGAGCTCGAAGGTGCGGGCGACCTCGTCGATGACCTTCTTGCCGCCGGGGTGCAGCACGTGGAACTGCACGTCGTGCTTCGTGAGCCCGTGCTTCTCGAGGAAGCCGAGCATGACCGGCTTGATGGCCCGCTCGACGGCGCCGGGGATGCCCTTGTCGAGGACGAGGTGCAGGCCCGAGTCCTTCACATCAAAGCCCATGTAGCCCCAGCTGTCTTCGAACAGCCAGCTCTCGCTCTGCTCCATGGCGAAGCCGCCGCCGACCTCGTGGTGGCCGCCGTCGCCGCGGACGACGCAGGCGGCGGCGCCGTCGCCAAAGAGGAGGGCGCCGACGAGGGCCTGCATCGAGAAGTCTTCGCGCTGGTAGGTGAGGCTGCAGAACTCGTGGGCGACGATGAGGGCATTCTTGCCGCCGGCCCTCACGTGGTCTTTCGCGAGGGCGAGGGCGAAGGCACCAGCGGCACAGCCGCGCTCGGTGATCGGCAGACGCCGGACGGTGCGGGGGAAGCCCATCTCAGGGACGAGGTGCGCGCACAGCGACGGGATCATGAAGCCCGTGCACGACGTCGTGATGATCAGGTCGATGTCCTTTGGCTGCAGGCCGGCGTTGTCGAGGGCGGCGCGGGCGGCCTTCTCGCCGAGGGCCTTGCTGGCCGAGATGAAGAGATCATTTCGGAAGCCGAAGCCGTTGGGCGTGATCGTCTCCTCGATCGGCTGGACGAGGAAGCGCTTCTCGATGCCGCTGTTGCCGATGATCTTCTTCACCCGGCCGAGGTGCCGGTGGTTGTCGCCGAGGACGAGGTCGGCCGTCCGCTCCAGGGTCTCCCGCGAGAACTCGTGGTCGGGCAGGGCGAGGGCGGGCTTCATGGCGACGGCCGGGTTCATGGAGACGGGGGTTAGTCATGACAGGGGCCTGCGGCAATCGACTCGCCGCCCGACGGGGTCACTTGCCGCCGTCGGTGGCGGCTGGTAGCGCCACGCCCACGTCGTCGTCGATGCCGACGGCGCAAAGGATGACCGTTCCATGACACTCAAGCACCCCGGCTCCGAGCTGCGTCAGCGCTTCCTCTCCTTCTTCGAGCAGAACGGTCACCACCGCGCGCCGTCGTCGCCGCTCGTGCCCCAGGGAGACGCCACGCTGTTGTTCACGAACGCCGGCATGGTGCAGTTCAAGGACGTCTTCACCGGCCGCGAGACGCGCCCCTACAACCGGGCGACGTCGTCACAGAAGTGCGTCCGCGCTGGCGGCAAGCACAACGATCTCGAGAACGTCGGCCGCACCGCGCGCCACCACACGTTCTTCGAGATGCTCGGGAACTTCTCCTTCGGCGACTACTTCAAGGAAGGCGCCATCGAGTACGCGTGGACCTTCCTCACGCGCGACCTCGGCATCGATCCGAAGCGTTTGAGCGTGACGGTCTTCGAGGGCGATGCGCAGACGCCGGCCGACGAGGAGGCCGAGGCCCTGTGGAAGAAGATCGCCGGGCCGGGCATCCAGATCACGCGCCACGGCGCGAAGGACAACTTCTGGCAGATGGGCGACACCGGCCCCTGCGGCCCCTGCACCGAGGTCCACTTCGACCGCGGCGTCGTCAAGGGCGCTTTTGGCGGCGATGACCCCGAGGGCGATCGGGTGCTTGAGATCTGGAACTGCGTGTTCATGCAGTACGACCGCCAGGCGGACCGCTCCCTCGTGCCGCTGCCGAAGCCCTCCGTCGACACCGGCATGGGCCTCGAGCGCCTCGCGATGGTCATGAACGGCTTCGCGAGCAACTACGACACCGACCTGCTGCGGCCCATGATCACGTTCTCTGAAGAGGCGCTGAAGAAGGCCTACACCTCGTCGGACAGCATCGACGACGTCGCCATGCGCGTGATCGCCGACCACGCCCGTACGACGGCCTTCCTCGTCGCCGACGGCGTGCTGCCCGGCAACGTCAACCGCGAGTACGTGCTGCGCTCGATCATGCGTCGGGCCATCCGCTTCGGTGACCGCCTCGGCTTCAAGGACGTCTTCTTCCACGGCGTCGTCGACCGCGTCATCGACGTCTTTGGCGACCACTACCCCGAGCTGCAGGGCGCCCGCGCCCTCCTCGGCAAGGTCGTCGTCAACGAGGAGGAGGCCTTCCGCCGCACGCTGCAGAAGGGCACCGAGCGCGTGATGAGCATCGTCACCGATCGCGACCCGGCCATCGTCAAGGGTGGCGTCGTCGACGGCGCCGTCGTCTTCGACCTCAAGGCCACCTACGGCTTCCCGCCCGACCTCACGGCCCTCATGCTGCGCGAGCACCAGCTCTCGTGGGACGAGCCCTCGTACAAGGCCGCCGAGGAGGCCCACGCCGCGGCGTCGTCGACCGACACCCTCGGCGCCGCCGGCGTCGACGACCTCTGGAAGAAGCTGCGCGGCGAGCACGGCGCGACGAAGTTCGTCGGCTACAGCCAGCCCGAGCTGTCGGGCTGCAAGGTGCTCGCCCTCGTGAAGGACGGCGTCGTCGTCGACACGCTCAAGGCTGGCGAGCAGGGCACCGTGCTCCTCGACAGCACGCCGCTCTACGGTGAGAGCGGTGGTCAGGTGGGCGACATGGGGCGCCTCTTCGCCACCGGCGTCGAGGTCGCGGTCAACACGACGAAGAAGGCGGCCGAGCTGCACCTGCACCAGGTGACGGTGATGGAGGGGGCGCTGAAGACCGGCGCCGTCGTCTCCGCCGCCGTCGACAAGGACGCCCTCGATCGCACCCGCCGCAACCACTCGGCGACGCACCTGCTGCACTGGGCCCTGCGCAAGGTCCTCGGTGAGCACGTCGCCCAGAAGGGCTCGCTCGTCGAGCCCGAGCGCCTGCGCTTCGACTTCGCCCACTTCGAGGCCATGACCCCGGAGCAGATCGAGGCCGTGGAGACCCTCGTCAACGAGCAGATCCTCGAGAACGTCGGTGGCGACATCGCCGAGATGTCCTTCGACGACGCCCGCAAGAAGGGCGCGATGGCGCTGTTTGGCGAAAAGTACGGCAGCGAGGTCCGCGTCGTCGGCTTCGGCCCCTCCGTCGAGCTCTGTGGCGGCATCCACGTGCACCGCACCGGCGACATCGGCAGCTTCAAGATCACGAGCGAGGGACCGCTGGCCGCCGGCGTCCGCCGCATCGAGGCCGTCACGGGCAAGGGCGCCGTCTCCTTCATGCAGGAGCAGGCGAGCGTGCTGTCGGCCCTCGCGCGGCACCTGCGGGTCTCCGTCGTCGACCTCCCCGAGCGCGTCGAGAAGCTCAGCGACAGCCTCAAGGCCGCCCACGTCGAGCTCGAGAAGCTCAAGCAGAAGGCCCAGACGGCCGCCGCCGCCAACGCCGCCGACGCCGCCGTCGACATCAAGGGCGTGAAGCTGCTGGCCATCAAGGCCGACGGCGTCGACCCGAAGGGCCTGCGCGACTACGCCGACAAGCTGCGCGACAAGGTGGGCAGCGGCGTCGTCGTCCTCGGCGTCCCCGACGGCGACAAGATCACGCTGCTCGTGGCGCTCACCGCCGACGTCGCGAAGGCCGGCAAGCTCCACGCGGGCAACCTCATCAAGGAGCTCGCGCCCATCGTCGGCGGCAAGGGCGGTGGCAAGCCCGACCTCGCCCAGGCCGGCGGCAGCAAGCCCGAGGCCCTCGACGAGGCCCTCGTGAAGGCGAAGGCCCTCATCGAGGCGGCCCTCGCCTGAGGGTGATGTGACCACGCTGCGCGTCACCAAGCTCGAGGCCACCGGCAACGACTTCGTCGTCGTCGACGAGGACGATGGCCGTGAGCCGGCGCTGTCGGTGGCCACGCGCATGTGGTTGTGCGACCGGCACCGCGGCGTCGGCGGCGACGGCGTCCTCACGATCCTGCGGGCCCGTGACGACGTCGCTGCCGCGACCGGCGCCCGCTATCGCATGCACATCACGAACCCCGACGGCTCCGTGCCCGAGATGTGCGGCAATGGCCTGCGCTGCGTGGCCCGCCACCTCGCCGAGACGGGGCGCATCCCCACCGATCGCGAGGTCGTCGTCGACACCGACGCCGGCCCCCGCACGTTGACGGTGGCCAGCGACTTCAACGCCGTCACGATCGACATGGGCCGGGCCGACTTCACGAGCCCGCGCCAGTTCACGCCGGCCCTGCAGCGGGGCTGCCTCGACGACGTCGTCGACGACGCCATCGTGCGGGGCCTGCCGGCGACGACGGTGTCGATGGGCAACCCCCACGTCGTGCTTGAGGCCGGGGCGCTGCCGTCCACCGCCGACGCGGGCCGGGCGGGGCCCGTGCTCGAGTTCCTGCGGGCGCGCTTCCCCGAGCGCACCAACATCGAGTGGGCCGTCGACCGCGACGACGGCAGCGGCGACATCGACGTCGTCGTCTGGGAGCGCGGCGCGGGCCTCACCCAGGCCTGCGGCACCGGGGCCTGCGCCGTCGCCGCCGCCTTCGTGAAAAACGGGCGTCGGCCCCCTGGCGTCATCACGTGCCACCTGCCGGGCGGCCCGCTGCGGCTCACGGTGACGTCGCTGGAGGCCCCGATCCTCATGCAGGGGCCGGTGGCGCGCGTTTTTGCCGCCGATGTGATGCTGCCGACGCTGTGATCCCGGCGACTTGTCGGGCCTGTGCGGTCTGACCCACGCTGCGCCTTCAATTGTGAAAAGCTTTCCATGATCGCCGCCCTGGTCTTGACCCTTGCCGCCGCTGCCCCACCGGACGCCGCCGCCGACCGGGTGCTGGTCGTCGCCTTCCGCGCCGAGGGGGTCGAGGCCCGCCTCGTCGAGGCCCTTGAGCGCGACGTCGCCGAGGCCGCCGCTGCCCTCGACGTCGACATCCTGTCGCGCCAGGACGTCGCGGCCCTCCTCGACGTCGACGCCGCCCGCCAGGCGATGTCCTGCACCGGTGAGAGCGCCTGCCTCGCCGACATCGCCGGCGGCCTCGGCGCCCGGCGGGTCATCGCCGGCGTCGCGAGCCTGCTCGGGCAGGAAGTCGAGGTGGCCCTCACGCTCCTCGACACCCAGGGGGCGACGGTGCTGGCCCGGGCCTCGGCGCGGGCGCCGGTGCAGGATCGGCCCGCGCTCCGGGCGGCGCTGACGACGGCGACCGGCCGGCTGTTTGGCGTCGAGCCCGCACCGCCACCGGGGCCCCATCCGGGCCTCCTCATCGGCGGCGGCATCGTCGGCGCCGTCGGCCTCATCGGGGCGGTGGGTTTCCTGCCCCTCGCGGGGGCCCTGCAGGCCACCGGTGACGCCGAGGACGCCGCCACCCGCTACGAGCGAAGCGGCGCCCTCTCCGACCTCAACGCGCTGTTTACGGCCAGCGCCCGTCGCGACGCCGATATCGCCGCCTGGAACAGCTGGGGGCTGGCCAGCGTCGTGGCCGGCGCCGCCCTCGTCACCGGCGGCGTCGTCGCCATGAGCGTCAGCCCCCTGATGGGAGGTGCCCCGTGAGCGTCCGCCTGTGGATCGTTGCCGTCATCGTCGTCGTCATCGTCGCCGGCGCCGCCTGCCTCGACGCCGTCGCCCTCGGGGCGGTGTGCGAGCGTGACACCGACTGCGAGGCCGCCTTCATCTGCCGCCGCCTCGACGACGAGCGCCGCTGCGTCCCCGTGCCGGCCGGCGACGAGGGCGAAGGGGAAGGTGAGGGTGAAGGTGAGGGCGAGGGTGAAGGCGAGGGTGAGGGCGAAGGCGAGGGTGAGGGCGAGGGCGAAGGCGAAGGCGAAGGCGAGGGTGAGGGTGAGGGCGAAGGGGAAGGCGAAGGCGAAGGCGAGGGCGAAGGCGAAGGCGAAGGCGAGGGAGAGCCGCCCCCGCCGTGCGTGCCGCTGTCGACGACGGTGGCCACCGAGTCCCTCGTCTTTGCGGCGGCCAATCCCGTCGGTCGCACGGTCCTCATCGCGTCGAGCCCGACGCGCAATGTGCGCACCGACGTCAACGCGCGCCTGCTCACGGTCGGCACGGGCACGCTCGGCGCCAATGTCCTCGTCGGCCAGCGCCTGAACGCGACGGTCTCGGTGCTGGCGGCGGGCTGGAATCCGGGCCGTCAACGCTTCGCGGTGGTGTGGGTCGAGAACGACGACGTCGGCAACGACCCCGTCTTCCGGCTGCGCGAGCTCGGCGCCACCGGGCAGACCGTCGGGGCGGCCCTCACGCTGCCCCTCGGGCTCGATCGCGATCTCAACTCCATCGAGAACGTCTTCGTCGCGCCGCGCAGCACCGGCTGGGCGCTCTTCTACAGCCAGCGCGATCGTCCCAACACGGGCGCCGGCTTCGGCGCGGATGGCATCTTCCGGCTCTTCGTCGACAACGGCACCGCAGGTTCGCCGGTGCAGCTCCTCGACACCGCCACCATCGAGGAGCCCCTCACCGTCGACGCCGACGGGACGCTGGTGGCCGGCTTCCAGGTCGGCTCGACGGTGCCCTCCCGCGTCGACATCGCCCGCTTCAACCCCGCCACCGGCGTCTTCACGCAGAACCTGCGGACGTTTGGCACCCCCGGCGGCAGCTTGCGCGCGGCGCAGTTCGCGCTGCCGTCGGCGGCGGGCCTCGCGATCGTCTGGGGGGAGTTCGACACCCGCTCGACGCTGACGGCGTGTCGCCTCGGCAGCTGTCCGACCGGCACGACGCTGGCGACGAACTTCAACAGCACCGTGCCCCAGTCGTTTGCGCGCATCGGGCCGAATCGCTGGGCCGCCCTCACGCAGGACAGCACCGGCGCCATCGCCCGCTTCGTCATCGACACCGCCACCCTCGACTTCGAGGACGGCAGCTACACCCAGCTCGAGACGCGCTCCTTCAACCAGACGGCGAATCGCTGGCGGTCGGCGCTCACCGCGGTCGATGGCGCCCTCGTGTCGGTGCGGATGACCGGTGACGACCTCTTCAACGCCGCGCTGTCGATGACCCTGGAGGTCGCCTGCGACGCTGGCGTCGTCGTCGACTGATGACCTCGGCACAGGGCGAACGAGAACGGGGCCCCTGAGGGCCCCGCTCTCGTTCACGGCGGTGAAGCGCCCGCCCTCAGAGCTCGAACACGAGGTAGCGGAGCACCGCGTCCTCGGGGCCGTCGAGGCTCTCGCCCTGCTCCTGGTGGAACGAGGTGTAGATGACCTTGCCGAGGCCGTGGCGGAAGCCGACGGTGACGGGGGTGTCCGGCAGGATGTCGGAGATGGTCTGACCACCGACCTCCTTGCGGTACTGCATGTCGGTCTCGAGGTAGATGATGACGTCGTCGGCCACCTGCGACACGACCGTTCCGAGCTGGAACTCGAAGTCGATCGTCATGCTGTCGCCGACCTCGTCGGCGAGGCCGCCGTCGATGACCCGCGTCTGATAGGCGCCGCCGATGGCGACCTGGGCGCCGTCGTGCTCGTCGTCGGGGCCGAAGAAGTCGATCTTCTCGGGGAAGGCCTGCTCGACGATCTCGTAGGCCCAGTCGGAGACATAGAGCGAGCCGCCCTGCTCGACGTAGCGGCGGATGTTCCGGACGGCGTTGGCCGACAGGCCGCGGGCCATCTCCAGCTCCTCGACGCCGCAGTTCACGAAGACGACGTCGTAGCCGTTGATGATGTCCTGGGTCTGGAACAGCGACTCGGCCCAGTTCAGCGTCGCCGGGATGCCGTCGTGCAGGTCGACGTTCTGCAGGCCCATGCGCGACAGCACCTCCTCGATGCGGTCGTACTGGCCCTGCACGACGAGGTAGGCGCGGTCGTCGTCGGGCAACAGCGGCTGGCAGGCGACATCGGCGGTGAGGTCGACGCCGTCGATGTCGTCGACGCGGGCGCTTACGCGGTCGACGTTCCAGGTGAAGGCGAAGTCGTCCTTCACGGCCTTGACGACGACGTTGGTGGCGACGGTGGGCCCGATGGGATCGATGATGAACGAGCCGTCCTCGAGGGTGACGAAGGGGCCGTCGGTGTAGAGGGTGCCGTCGCTGCCGGTGTAGCGGACCGTGACGTCGGCGCCGGCGAGGGGCTGGTCGGTGGTGCCGGGCGCGCACAGCTTGCCGGTGATGAAGCCCGTCGAGAGCGGATCGGGCACGGCGCAGTCGGTGGTCTGCTCGACGACGACGGTCTCGCCTTCGATGACCTCGACGACATAGGTCTTGCGATAGTCGGCGGCGAGCACGGAGACGACGACGGTGCCGGCGGGGACCTCGAGGTCGAAGTTGCCGTTGGCCGGGTCGGTGTTGGTCGTGATGACGGTGTCGTCGACGAGGGTGACGCTGATTTCGGCGTCGGTGACGACCTCACCCGTGTGCCGGTTGCAGATCTGGCCGGCGATGCGGCCGAGGCCCGGGGCAAGGGGCTGGTCGCGGCAGGCCGGGTCGACGATCTGGAAGGTCTCGCGCGAGACGATGGTGACGTCGAAGGTCGTGTCGAAGGCCTCGGCCTCGACGACGATGGTCTGGTTGCCGTCGCCGATGCCGCCGAGGCTGAAGAAGCCGTTCTCGTCGGTGGTGGTCTCCCGCACGATCTGGCCACCGGTGCCGTCGTCGTACGTGCAGGTCACGCGCGCGCCGGGCTCGACGCGGCTCGTCAGGGGATTGCAGACGACGCCGCTGGCGCCGCCTGGATCGATGACGAGGGGCTCGACGGGGTCACAGCCCGCCACCGCCGCCATTGCCAGCACACTGCCCACCGCCACGCGCTTCATTGCCATGATGACCTCGTCCGGCAGGTTATCCGGTGGCCGGGGATCCGTGGTGCTCCGTCACCCGGCTGGTGCGCGCATCGCCGACATGTACGATGGTATCGTACTGCCCGTGGACCCGTGCCGGAGACCGCCATGCCGACGACCCGCCATGCCGCCCTCGCCCTCACGCTTGCCCTCTTCGTCGGCGCCACGCCGCTGCTGGCCGCCGACGCCAGCACGCCCCACGAGCATCGCGGCCTGCTGAAGCCCTACCCGAAGTCGCCGCCCCCCCTCGTGCTGAGCGACAGCGAGCAGCAGAAGCTGATGGCCGGTACGCCGGTGATGCGCCAGACCGAGGGCGAGGCGGGCGGCCGTGGCCTCGCCGTCTTCCTCGTCAACGCCCCCGCCGACGTCGTGTGGTCCACCATCGAGGACTTCGGCGCCTATCCGCGCTTCATCCCCGAGGTGAAGAAGTGCGACGTCTATCGCAAGGAGGGCCGCCGCATCGACGTGTTCTTCGCCCTCAAGAGCTACGGCGTCGGCGTCGACTACTACATCCGCCACGACTTCGACCGCGAGAACAAGGTGGGCACCTGGACGCTCGACTACGATCGCCAGAGCGATCTCGACGACTCCGTCGGGTTCTGGCGCGTGACGCCGATCCCGGGGGATCCGGCCCGCTCCCGCGTGGAGTACTCCGTCGACATCAAGCTCAAGGGCTGGGTGCCGGGGTTCGTCCGCAGCATCCTCGTCGACAACGGACTGAAGCAGGCGACCACATGGGTCAAGGTCCAGAGCGAGCGGCGGGTCCGCCCGTGAGCCCGACCACATCGGTCAAGCGTTGACTCGATTTGCACGACGCGCCGCCACCGTCGACAATGGCGCCAATGACGGATGGGGCGCGGCTGCTGATTGCAGATGACGACGACGGGATTCGTGGTCTGCTGACGGCGTTCTTCCGCAAGAAGGGCTTCGAGGTCACGGGCGTCGCTGATGGTCGGGCTGCCCTCGAGGCGCTCTGTGTCGGCTCCATCGACGTCGCCATCCTCGACGTCATGATGCCGGGCATGACCGGGCTGCAGGTCCTCGAGGAGGCCCGTGAATCCGGGGTGAAGGCGGCCATCGTCATCGCCACGGCCCATGGGGACAGCGACGCCGTGGTGCAGGGGCTCGAGCTGGGGGCCGATGACTGGGTCGCCAAGCCCTTCGACCTTGCCATCCTCCACGCCCGGATCGTCGTTCGCCTGCGCAACGCGAGGCAGGCCCCGCTGTTTGCGCCGCCTCGAGCCCCGTCGACGACAAGCCCTTCGTCGCCGAAGAAGGTGCGATCCTCGATGGCCGATACGAGCTGCAGCGGCCCATCGGTCGGGGCAGCTTCGGCGTCGTCTGGCGGGCTCGTCATCGCGGCCTTGAGGCCGACGTCGCCGTGAAGCTCCTGAACGTCGGGGCGGGTGATGGTGGGACGGAGCGGCTGGAGCCCGCGAAGCGGCAGGCCGTCTCCACCTTCGAGGAGCGGTCCGACGAGCTGCGCCTCGAGGGCGTGCGCGCGGCCCGCGTGCAGCACCCGCACGCCGTCCGCGTCCTCGACGTCGGCGCCCTCAAGGACGGTACACCGTACCTCGTCATGGAGCTGCTGCAGGGGCCCACCGTCGAGGACGAGCTGCGCAGCGGGCCGGTCTCCCTGCTGCGGGCCATCGGGATCCTCGTGCCCGTCGCCGAGGCGCTGGCGGCGGCCCACGCCCAGGGCGTCATCCACCGCGACGTGAAGCCGGCCAACGTCATGCTGCATCGGGGCGCCGCCGGCGAGGTCGTGAAGGTCTTCGACTTCGGCGTGGCCAAGCTCGTCAACGTCGGCGTCGAGGGGCCCGGCGGCCACCTCACCGGGGCCAGCGAGGTCTCCAGCCGCGTGGTCGCCGGCTCGCCTGCCTACATCGCTCCGGAGCGCCTGCGCGGCGTTCCCTACGACGGGCGCGCCGACATCTACTCCCTCGGCGTCATGCTCTACGAGCTGCTGGTCGGGCAGGTGCCGTTCATCAGCGAAGATGGCGACCTGATGAAGGTGGCGGTGATGCACCTCAAGGCGCAGGCGGTGCCGCCGAGCAAGCGGGTCCCCGGCCTGCCTGCCGGGGTCGACGCCATCGTCGGACGCTTCCTCGCCAAGGACCCCGAGCAGCGGCCGACGGCTGTCGAGGCGGTTGATCTGCTGCGGGACCTCCTGGACTTCGCCTGAAGGCGATGGTGTAGGCAGCACACCTACATGACGTCGTCGGCCGGGCGGCGGCTGTCAGACGCGGCCGATCCTGCTACGCGGCGGGATATGGCCTCGTCGATCACCTACCGCGTCACGCCGAAGAACCCCGCCGCCCACCTCTTCGAGGTGGTGTTGACCATCGAGGCTCCGGCGAAGCACCAGCGTGTCTGGCTGCCGGTGTGGATCCCGGGCAGCTACATGGTGCGCGAGTTCTCGCGCCACTTCGTGACGGTGACGGCGAAGGCCGACGGCGCACCGGTGTCTGTGGCCAAGGTCGACAAGCACACCTGGGAGACGGGCGTCGATGGCGCCCGGCGCCTCGAGGTGACGGCGACGGTGTACGCGTGGGACCTCAGCGTGCGGGCCGCCCACCTCGACCTCACCCACGCCTTCTGGAACGCCACCAGCCTGTGCCTCGCCGTCGATGGCCGTGAGCACGAGCCCTGCGACGTCATCATCGAGCCCCCCGCCGACGAGCGCTGCAAGGGCTGGAAGGTGGCGACGACGCTGCCGGCGGTCGACGTGCGCATGACCGGGCCGACGGGCGGCTTTGGTCGCTACCGCGCGAAGGACTACGACGAACTCTGCGACCACCCCGTCGAAATGGGCACCTTCGAGCTCGTCGAGTTCGAGGCCGGCGGCGTGCCGCACCAGGTGGCCATCACCGGGCGCACCCGCGTCGATGGCGCCCGTCTCGCCAAAGACCTCGCGGCCGTCTGCAACGAGCACGTGCGGCTCTTCCACGGCGACGACACCGCCGTCGGCCGCGCGCCGATGGACCGCTACCTGTTCCTCACCATGGCGGTCGGCGATGGCTACGGCGGCCTGGAGCATCGCGCGTCGACGGCGCTCGTGTGCAAGCGCTCGGACCTGCCGGCGCCGGGCATGGGCACCGAGCCGTCGGATGGCTACCGCAGCTTCCTCGGCCTCGCGTCGCACGAGTACTTCCACACCTGGAACGTGAAGCGCATCAAGCCGGCGGCGTTCTCGCCCTATGACCTCCACGTCGAGGGCTACACAAAGCAGCTGTGGGCCTTCGAAGGCATCACGAGCTACTACGACGACCTCGCCCTCGTCCGCGCCGGCGTCATCGACGAGGCGAGCTTCCTCGAGCTGCTCGGGCGCACGGTCACGCGCGTGTTGCGCTGGAGTGGGCGATTCAAGATGTCCCTCGAGGACGCCTCGTGGGACGCCTGGATCAAGTACTACCGGCAGGACGAGAACACGCCCAACAGCCAGGTGAGCTACTACACGAAGGGCAGCCTCGTGGCCCTCGCCGCCGACGTCACGATCCGCCAGGCCACCGAGGGGAAGAAGTCCCTCGACGACGTCATGCGCCTGTTGTTCGAGCGCTACGGCGACAACGTCGACGGTCGCGGGCCCGGTGTCCCGGAGGGCGGCGTCGAGGCGGTCTGCTCCGAGGTCGCCGGCATCGACATGACGCCGTTCTTCGACGAGTACCTCCGCGGGACCAACGACGTCCCCCTCGGTGGCCTGCTCGAGCCCTTCGGCATCCGCCTGCACCTGCGCCCCGTCGAGAGCGACGCCGACCAGGGCGGCAAGGCCGGCAAGGCCTCTGCCGACCAGCGCGGTACGCTCAACGTCTCCCTCGGCGGCGGCGAAGACGGCGCCCACCTCAGCGTCGTCCACGACGGTGGCGCCGCCCAGCTCGCGGGCCTGTCGGCGGGCGACGTGATCATCGCCGTCGACGGGCTCAAGGTCACGCGCAGCACCCTCAACAAGGTCATCGGTGACCACTCCCCCGGCGACCGCGTCAAGGTCCACGCCTTCCGTCGCGACGAGCTCTTCGAGGTCGACGTCACCGTCGGCGCGCCCGACAAGCGCGCGGCCTGGTTCACCCTCGACGACAAGGCGACGCCGGACCAGCTCGCGCGCCGGGCCGCCTGGCTCGGCACGGGCCGGCGGCCGGGGGGCTGATGGCCCGCATCGCCTTCTTCGACGTCGACAAGTGCATCCTCGGCGTGAACACCGCGACCCTGTGGGTGAAGCGGGAGTATCGCGCCGGCAACATCACCCGCACCCAGGCCATGCGGGCGTCGTTCTGGGTGGGCCTCTACCACCTCGGCTACGTGCGCATGGAGCACGTCCTCGAGGACGCGGTGAAGAACCTCAAGGGCCTCAACGAGCGTGACGTCATCGACCGGACCCTCGCCTTCTACCGGGAGGAGGTCGTGCAGACGGTGAAACCGAAGGCGATGGCGGCCATCGCCGAGCACAAGGCCCGCGGCGACCTCATCTTCCTGCTCACGTCGTCGTCGACCTACCTGTCGGCGCCGCTCGGCGACACGCTCAAGATCGACGGCTTCCTCGCCAACCGCTTCGAGGTCGAGGACGGCCACTTCACGGGGCGGGCGGTCCTGCCGTTCTGCTACGGCCCGGGCAAGGTCGCCCACGCCGAGGTCATCGCCGACAAGCTGCGCATCCCGCTGAAGGAGTGCGTCTTCTACACCGACAGCTACAGCGACCTGCCGATGCTGGAGGCCGTCGGCGAGCCCATCGCCGTCGACCCCGACCGACGCCTGCTGCGTCACGCGATGAAGCGGGGCTGGCGCATCGAGCGCTGGCACGAGCCGGCGTCGACGACGAAGCTGCTGCCACCGTCATCGGGATGATGGGGGCGGGTCCCGCCTCGGCTGTCCGTCCGATCCCGGCGCCGCCGCGCCATGGCACCTCCAGCCCATGGCCTGCTCCCGGCTCGGCCGGACGATGCGTCCGTCGCAGCAGCAGCTCGTCACTGGCATGGACGACGACGCCTCGGCGCGGGGGGCCATCGTCGTCTACCCCGAGGGGATCGGGGGCACGTGGCAGGCCGGCGTCTGCTGCAACGACGCCGGCGAGGACATCGACGACCTCGGCTTCACCGCCGCCCTGCTCGACACCGTCGAAGAGACGCTCTGTGTCGACGTCGACCGCGTCTACGCCACCGGCCTCAGCAACGGCGGCTTCATGGTCCACCACCTCGCCTGTCAGATGGCCGACCGCATCACCGCGATCGCGGCGGTCTCTGGCCCCGAGGGCTCGCCGGGCTGCGACCCGGGCCGGGCCGTGCCGGTGCTGCACATCCACGGCACCGACGACACGATCGTCTTCGGCGTCGTCTCCGCCCCGGCCACCTTCGACGCCTGGGGCGAGCGCAACGGCTGCGGCGAGACGACGACGACGACCTACCAGCGCGGCGACGTCACCTGCCAGCGGAAGGACGGCTGGAGCTCTGCACCATCGAGGGGGGCGGGCACCAGTGGCCGGGGGGGATGACCATCCCGGGGCTTGGCGAGAACACCCGCGACCTCGACGCCAACGCCGCCATCCTCGACTTCTTCGCGCTGTAAGGGATCTGCCCAGGCGACGTCGTGCCTGCTATGGCGCGCTCATGCGTTACTCGCCCGCCGACATCGAACCGAAGTGGCAGACCGAATGGGACAAGGCCCGTGCGTTCCGGACGCCGACGGACCTCAAGGAGCTCGAGGGGAAGAAGAAGTTCTACGTCCTCGACATGTTCCCCTATCCGTCGGGCGCCGGCCTGCATGTCGGCCATCCCGAGGGCTACACCGCCACCGACGTCGTCGCCCGCCTCAAGCGCATGAAGGGCTTCGCGGTGCTGCACCCGATGGGCTGGGACGCCTTCGGCCTGCCTGCCGAGCGCGCCGCGGTCCGTGAGGGCATCCATCCGGCCATCATCACGAAGCGCAACACCGACAACTTCCGTCGTCAGATCAAGCGTCTTGGCTTCTCCTACGACTGGGAGCGCGAGATCGACACGTCGTCGGTGGACTACTACCGCTGGACGCAGTGGATCTTCCTGCAGCTCCACAAGAAGGGCCTCGCCTACCTCGCCGAGGTGCCGGTGAACTGGTGCCCCGCCCAGGGCACGGTGCTCGCCAACGAGGAGGTCAAGGACGGCCGCTACGTCGAGACCGGCGACCCCGTCGAGCGCAAGACGATGAAGCAGTGGATGCTCAAGATCCCCGTCTATGCGCAGCGCCTCATCGACGACCTCGACGGCCTCGACTGGCCGGACGGCGTCAAGGAGATGCAGCGCAACTGGATCGGCCGCAGCGAGGGCGCCGAGATCGACTTCAATGTGGTGATCGCCCACGAGACGAGCCACCCCGGCGCGAAGGACGCGAAGTTCCGCGTCTTCACGACCCGCCCCGACACGCTCTTTGGCGCCACCTACTGCGTGCTCGCTCCCGAGCATGGCCTCGTCGACGCCATCACGACCCCGGGGCAGAAGGCCGCCGTGGACGCCTACGTCGCCGCCGCGAAGCAGAAGACCGACCTCGCCCGCACCGACCTCGCCGGCAAGGAGAAGACCGGTGTCTTCACCGGCAGCTACGCCATCAACCCGGCGACGAACGAGAAGATCCCGGTGTGGGTCGCCGACTACGTGCTGTCGACCTACGGCACCGGCGCCATCATGGCGGTGCCCGGTCACGACGAGCGCGACCATGCGTTCGCTCGCCAGATGGGGCTGCCCATCGTGCAGGTCGTGAAGCCGAAGGGCGACGCCGCGCTCCCCTCGCCCATCGACGAGGCGGCGTTTGTCGACGAGGGCGTCGCCGTGAACTCGGGCTTCCTCACCGGGCTCGAGACGGACGAGGCGAAGGCCCGCATGATCGACCACGTCGAGAACTCCGGCTGGGGCAGCCGCCGCGTGCAGTACAAGCTGCGCGACTGGCTGTTCTCCCGGCAGCGCTACTGGGGCGAGCCCTTCCCCATCCTGCACACCGAAGACGGCGAGATCCTCGCCGTCGACGAGGCCGACCTCCCCGTCGAGCTGCCCCCCGTCGACGAGTTCAAGCCCACCGCCGACGGCCAGCCGCCGCTCGGGCGTGCGAGCCCCGACTGGCTCACCGTCACGCTCAAGGATGGTCGCAAGGCGACGCGCGAGCTCAACACGATGCCGCAGTGGGCGGGCTCGTGCTGGTACTACCTGCGCTACATCGACCCGAAGAACACCGGCGCGGCGTGGGACACGGCCCTCGAGAAGTTCTGGATGCCCGTCGACCTCTACGTCGGCGGCGTCGAGCACGCGGTGCTCCACCTGCTGTACGCGCGCTTCTGGCACAAGGTCCTCTTCGACTGTGACCTCGTGTCGACGAAGGAGCCGTTCCAGAAGCTCTTCAACCAGGGGATGATCCTCGCCTACTCCCACCAGGACGAGGCCGGGAAGTACTACGGCTACGACGACGTCATGGAGAAGGACGGCAAGTACGTGGTGAAGGCCACGGGCGCGCCGCTCAAGACCCAGATCGAGAAGATGTCGAAGTCCCGCTACAACGTCGTCAACCCCGACGACGTCATCAAGGACTACGGCGCCGACTCCCTGCGGCTCTATGAGCTCTTCATGGGGCCCCTCGAGCAGGTGAAGCCCTGGCAGATGGCCGGCGTCGAGGGCGTCTCCCGCTTCCTCGGCCGCTGCTGGCGCCTCGTCGTCGACGAGGAGACGAACGGTCTGGCGAAGAAGGTGACGGACGCGCCGTCGTCGTCGGAGCCGGCGCTGCAGAAGCTCCTGCACAAGACCATCAAGAAGGTCGCCGAAGACACCGAGGCCCTGCGCTTCAACACGGCCATCAGCCAGATGATGACCTTCGTGAACGAGGCGACGTCGTCGACGACGCTGCCGAAGGAGACCCTGCTCACCTTCTGCCAGGTGCTGTCGCCCTACGCGAGCCACATCGCCGAGGAGCTCTGGCACCGCCTCGGCGGCACGGGGCTCTGCTGCCAGCAGGCCTGGCCGCAGCACGACGACGCCCTCTGTGTCGACGACACCATCACGCTCGGCGTGCAGGTGAACGGCAAGCGTCGCGACGAGATCGCGGTCCCGGCCGCCGCTGACGACGAGGCCGTGAAGGCCATCGCCCTCGCCTCCGAGACGGTGCAGAAGTTCATGGAAGGCAAGCCCGCGAAGAAGGTCATCGTCATCAAGGGCCGCCTCGTGAACATCGTCGTCTGACGATGGTCGCGCTCGTCCGGGTCGTCATCGCCGCGTGGTGCCTGCTGCTGCAGGGCTGCGCGGCGATGCCGTTTCTGTCGTCGTCGTCGTCGTCGCCACCGTGGTCGTCGCCGGAGGGCACGGCCCTGTACGTCGCGCCCTGTGGCGACCGCACGCCGGGGATGGCCGTCGGTGGCCCGCTGTGGCGGGAGACGCAGGAGGCCCTGTGGCGGCAGGCGCCGCGCCGCTTCCTCATGGTCTTTCATGAGAGTGCCCTGGCCATCGACGTCGATGTCGTCGCCGTCGAGGAGGCCCCGGTCGAGGGGGGCACGGGCAGCAAGCGCGACGTCGTCGTCGTCGTCGCCGGCCGCGTCGTCGACCATGAGGGCGTCGTCGTCCGGGACCTCGGGCAGATCGCGCGGCGCGGGCGCTACGAGGTCGCGGCCGACGCCTCCGAGACGGCGCGTCGTCGGCAGGCGGCGCTCGTGGCGGCCCGCCAGACCCTCGCCGGGGCGATTGCCGCGGCGGCCCTCACCATTCCGTAGGACCCCGTCGACAGCGTCGCCCCGGCCAGCGAGGGTGCGCCGCATATGCCCACGAAGAAGCGCCCTGCGTCGTCGCCGAAGTCCTCCCGTCCCGCCTCGAAGGCGCCAAAGGCGAAGCGTGTCCCCGGCTCGACGGCGTCGAAGGCGCCGCGTCCGCTGAAGCCGTCGTCGCCGTCGTCGGCGAAGCCGGGCGCGAAGGCCGGTGGCAAGCCGGGCACGAAGCCTGGCGCGAAGCCGATGTCGGCGAAGCCGGCCCGGGCGTCGGCACCGGCAGGCGCGAAGATGACCGCAGCGCCGAAGGCGCCGTCGTCGGTGAAGGCCGGGCCGTCGTCGAAGAAGGCGCCGCCGGTGGACGGGCCGGTGCTCATCGACATGCCGCCGCCGTCGCCGGCGGAGCTGCGCGGGCAGCGGGCCGAGCGCGCGCCGAAGAAGAAGAAGAGCCGCGTCGTCGAGGGGCCGAGCCGCTGCGGCACCGTCGCCCTCGTCGGCCGCCCCAACGTCGGCAAGTCATCGCTGCTCAACGCCCTGCTGGGCCAGAAGATCGCGGCGACGACGCACAAGCCGCAGACGACGCGACGGGCCCTGCGGGGCGTGCTCACCGAGGACAACGTCCAGCTGGTCTTCGTCGACACGCCCGGCCTGCATGAGGAGAAGGGCGGGCTCTTCTCGTTCATGCTCGAGGAGGCCCTCGACGCCGCCGCCGACACCGACGTGCTCGTGTTCATGGTCGAGGCGGACCGCAAGCGGCAGGGCATCGACAAGGCCGACGAGGAGGCCCTCGCGCGTCTGACGGCGAAGGCGGGGCAGAAGCCGGTGCTCCTCGTCATCAACAAGATCGACGTCCTCGAGGACAAGGCCGTGCTGCTGCCGCTGCTGGCGTCGTGGGCGGCCCAGGGCTCCTTCGCCGGTTTCGTGCCGCTGTCGGCCCACAAAGCCGAGAACCTCGACTCGCTCGTGCGCGAGCTGTCGCGCCTCGTGCCCGAGGGGCCGTTCCTCCTGCCGGCCGACAGCATCACGGACCAGAGCGAGCGCGACATCGCCGCCGAGCTCATCCGCGAGAAGGTGATGCTCGAGCTGCAGCAGGAGATCCCCTACCGCACCGCCGTCATCGTCGAGCACTTCGACGAGAGCCGCCGTGAGGATGCGCGGAAGCCCCTCGTGCACATCGCCGCCATCGTCGTCGTCGAGAAGGACAGCCACAAGTCGATGGTGATCGGCAAGGCCGGCCAGCGCATCAAGACGATCGGCCAGCGCGCCCGCAAGGACCTCGAGCACCTGCTGCAGTGCCAGGTCCACCTCGAGCTGTTTGCGAAGGTCGAGAAGGACTGGACCCTCACCGGCGCCGGCCTCCGCAAGCTCGGCTACGTCCACGAGAAGTGACGATCCGGGGGTGGGATGATATCCTACCCATATCCAACCGCATCCGGATGCGCCGCGGGGCGATCCACACCGGCCCGTGCACCCTTTGCCGGGGCCGCCGGCTCTGCGTGGGTGACCGTTCGTTTCTGCCCCGGAGGTTCCCATGTGTCAGCGCATCACCTGCAACAAGTGTGGCCGTCCCTCGTTCGCCGGCTGCGGCATGCACGTCGAGAGCGTGCTGCGCGATGTCCCGAAGGACCAGCGCTGCAAGTGCCGTGAGGAGGCCGCGAAGGGCAACACGTCCAACGCGTCGACCGGCGGCTTCCTCGACAAGCTCCTCGGGCGCTGAGCCATGGGGCCCATCGAAGGACGCGTCGCGGGCCTGCTGCAGCAGTGGGCCCGCCCGGCCGCGGGCGCCGTCGTCGGCGCCGTCCTCTTCTTCATCGCCAGCCAGGTGATGAGCCGCGCGGGCGGCACCTGCATCATCCTGTGCAATCCCCTCGTCGCCGTGCCCTACGGCGCGCTGCTGGGCGTCTTTGCGTCGGGCGGCCCGATGAAGGCCGACGCCGACGACACGCCAGACGGTCCGCCGACCTGAGCAGACGCCGCCTGCGTCAGGGCAGGGGCTCGCAGACGGCAGCAAACGCGGCGCCGTCGCACGGGATGTCGTTCCACTCCGAGATGAAGCCCCAGACGTGGCCGCAGTCCTCGTTGCCGCCGGCGTCGTTGGGCTCGCCCGCCGCCCAGGCGGCGAAGACGTCGACGCTCTCGGGCGTCCAGCTGCGGCCGTCGCTGAAGTCGTAGCGGCCCTCGACGGCGGTGTCGTCGAGCCCGATCCAGTACGCCTGATCCCCGAGGCGGCGTCGTGCGCGCGCGTAGACGGCCTCGTTGTCCTCGGCGGAGGTGATGGCGACGAGGCGCATGCCGTCTTCGGCGCAGCGGGCGACGGCGTCGGCGTAGATGCGGCCGACGCGGCAGATGAGCAGCGGCCGGGCCGGATCGCTCGTGTCCGGCAGGCAGTCGGGACAGTGGTCGGCGTCGTCGAAGCGGCCGCTGCAGTCCTCGTCGACGTCGTTGCCGCAGACCTCGGTGGCGCCGAAGAAGATGCCGGCGTCGCCCTCGTTGCAGTCGAGAGAGCAGGCGAAGCCGTCGCCGTCGACGTCGGCGTCGGGGTCCTGCGTGCAGGCGAGCTCGTCGCGGACGGCCTGGCTGCGGGCGTCGAGGAACGCGAGTGCGTTCTCGGCGAGGGCCGGGATGTCTTCGTGGTTCCACTCGCGGCGCGGGTCGTCCGCGAAGCGGGCGACGTTGGCCGTCGCGAGCGCGCGGACCTCGTCGTCGAGGCCGGCCACGCGGCGGGCGTCGACGGCGTCGACGAGGGCGAGCATCGTCTGCTCGTAGCGCTGGCGGCAGCCGGCGTCGGCGAGGCAGCGCTGCAGGATCAGGCCCTGCCCGTCGTAGAGGGGCCAGTGGTAGTCGAAGGTCTGGTCGACGCCCCACGGCAGCAGCGACCAGCGGCCGTCGTCGGCGAGGTGCAGGAAGTAGTTGTTGCGGGTGGGTCCGTAGCCATCCCAGTGGCCGATGAAGATCTCGGCGGCGATGGTGGCGAGGACCTGCTCCCAGTCGAGGATCGGGTCGAGGGCGGCGATGAGGTCGTCGCCGGGGGCCTCGAGGCGCGCGGCGAGCTCGTCGAGGGCGACCACGGCCTCCGGGCCGCCATCGTCCTGGTCGAAGGCGGCGCCGCTGCCGGGGAAGAGGTCCTGCCCGTACTGCCCCTCGAAGAGGCCGACGGTGCTCGCAAAGTGCCGGTCGAGGAAGGCGTCGTCGTCGGTGGCCTCGACGACGAGGTAGGTGCCGGCGTCGTCGCCGTTGACGGTCACATGGGCGTAGCCGAGTCGCGGCGAGGGCACGCCCACGGCGCGGAAGACCTCGTAGGCCATGTACTCGTGCACCGAGGAGGAGTCCTGCACGAGGTTGTTGAGGTTGAGCTTCTCGAGACCGAGGAGCTTCTGGCCGACGACGAAGCGGTTGGTGTCGATCTTCCAGGCCATCTTGCCGTCGAAGTCGCGGAAGCTGCCGATACGGCCCTTCTTGCGCAGCCCGACGACGAGGGGGCCGGTGTCGACGTCGCCGGCGCGGATCTGCACGGTGCCCTCGACGTAGGTGTAGCCGTCGTCGCGCAGGGACTGCTCGCTCGCCTCACCGACGACGATCGCCAGCTCGATGGGCGCGGCGAAGACATCGAAGAGCACCTCGGACGGGTCGCTGGCCGCCACGTTGGGGGCGCCGGGCGTCGGCGTCGTCGGCGTCACGGGGCCGCTGCCGTCGGGCACGCGGCCGGCGGCGCCGAGGGGCCCACCACCGCCGGGGGTGAGCGTGTCGACGACGACGCCGTCGACGAACAGCGTGATGGTCTCGTCGCAGGCGATGCCGAAGCCGGGCACGACGGTGACGAGGGCGCCGGCGGCGACGGTGGCCGCGTCGAGGGGGACGGCGCGGGCGTCGACGACGTCGCGGTCGGAGACGACGACGCCGGCGGTGTCGCTGACGGCGCCGCCGGTGGCGATGAGCTCGATGAAGTCGTCGCCGCAGCCCACCTCGTTGAGCCGCAAGGCGAGGCGCGGATCGCCACCCTCGCCTTCACCCTCGCCCTCGCCTTCACCCTCGCCCTCGCCTTCGCCCTCCGCCGCATCGCTGGCGATGGGGTCGGGGCAGGCGGCGCACAGGGCGGTGAGGCAGGCGAGGGCAGGCAGACGGCGCATGGCGACACTGTAGCGGCTGGACAGCCGATGACATCGGACGCCCGTCACGCCGCGCGGCGTCAGACCGACCGGGCCCGCGGTTGTCGGCGTCGCCGGGAGCCGGTAGGACGCGACACCCCTTCAGGAGATCCCCATGCCGAAGACCCCGAACCGCCCGGTTGCCTCCTTCACCGACGACATCGTCTTCCTCGCGGCGAAGCGCACGGCCTTTGGCACCTTCGGCGGTGCCCTGAAGAACCACTCCGCCACCGACCTCGGCGTCATCGCCGCCCGCGCCGCGCTGATGGCGTCCGGCGTCAAGCCGTCCGACGTCGACAGCGTCATCTTCGGCAACGTCGCCCAGACCTCGGCCGACGCCATCTACCTCGCCCGCCATGTCGGTCTGCGCTGCGAGCTGCCGCAGTCGGTGCCGGCCCTCACCGTCAACCGCCTGTGCGGCTCGGGCTTCGAGGCCGTGATCCAGGGCGCCCAGCAGCTCATGCTTGGCGAGGCGAAGGTCGTCCTCGTCGGCGGCACCGAGAGCATGTCGCAGGCTCCCTTCGCGGTGCGCGACATGCGCTTCGGCACCACCTTCGGCAAGGCCCCGGCGATGGAGGACACGCTGTGGTCCTCGCTCACCGACAGCTTCACCGGCATGCCGATGGCGATGACGGCCGAGAAGCTCGCCGTCACCCACGGCATCTCGCAGGAGGACGTCGACGCCTTCTCGGTGCGCAGCCAGCGCCTCACGAAGGAGGCCCAGGACAAGGGCGCTTTCGACGCCGAGATCGCGCCGGTCGAGGTCAAGGCGAAGAAGGACGTCGTCACGTTCGCGAAGGACGAGCACAACCGTCCCGAGACGACCACCGAGAGCCTCAAGAAGCTGCCGAAGGTCTTCAAGAAGGACGGCGTCATCCACGCCGGCGCCGCCTCCGGCATCTGCGACGGCGCCGCCGCCCTCGTCATGACGACGGCGAGCCACGCGAAGAAGCTCGGCGTCACGCCGATCGCGCGCCTCGCGGGCTGGGGCCTCGCCGGCTGCGACCCGACGGTGATGGGCATCGGGCCCGTGCCGGCCATCCGGAACATGCTGGCAAAGACCGGCATCACCCTCGACGACGTGGATCTGATCGAGATCAACGAGGCCTTCGCCCCGCAGGTCCTCGCCTGCGCGAAGGACCTCGGCATCGACGCCCTGTCCGACAAGAGCAAGCTCAACGTCGACGGCGGCGCCATCGCCATCGGCCACCCGCTCGGCGCCTCGGGCGCCCGCATCACGACGCACCTCATCCACGCCCTCGGCGCCCGCAAGGGCACCTTCGGCGTCGGCTCCGCCTGCATCGGCGGCGGCCAGGGCATCGCGGTCCTCGTCGAGCGGCTCTGAACGACGGCCCGGGCACGGGCAGCAGGAGGCACCATGGGCTACGACAAGACGAAGGACGCGGTGGCCAGTGCGCGGGCCTCGCTCGCGACGGCCCGCATCTCCCTCGATGAGCTCGACAAGCTGCGCGCCGCCACCCGCGGCCCGCTGCCCACGCCGACGGTGCTCGCCTCGCTGCTCGGTCGCCCCTGGGAGGGCGCCGACGTTGTCCTCGTCACCGGCAACTTCGGCCTGCGCCGACGCAAGCTGCCCCAGGGCGGGCACGACGCCGCCGGACGCCAGGCCGGCATCCGCCTGTGCCTCGACGACGCCGGCGTCATCGTCGCCATCACCCTCTTCGGTGACGGCGACGACGGCTTCTCGTCGTGGCACGGGCCCCTCGAAGCGGGCCTCAACATGTCCTCCCGGCCCGCCGACGTCCGCAAGGCGCTCGGGCCGCCGACGGCGACGGGCAGCGACGACGGCGCCACCGAGGAGCGCTACGTGCGCGGCGGCGTCGTCACCGCCTTTGTCTACGTCGACGACGCCATCCGCCAGGTGCGGCTCCGCCGGGTGGGGAAGTGAGCGTGCGGCGCTCCCTCACGCCGGGGCGCCGCCTCGCCCTCGCCATCGGCCTCATCGGTCTCGTGCACGTCGCCCTGCTGCGCTTCGGCAACGACGACGCCACCCCGCTGCGTCTGCTCGGCAGCTTCGCGCTGTCGACGTCGTTGCTCGTGGTGGCCTTCCAGCTCAAGAAGCACCTGCTCCAGGCCAGCTCCCTGTCCACTCCCACCCCGAGAGACCCGCGATGACGACGACGAATCCGGCGACCCCCGCGCTTGCGGCCGACCAGGCCGAGCTCATCTACGACTGGAACGAGGTGAAGCGGAAGGGGCGCGTGTTCCCCAAGACCGTCGAGCTGTGCGACGAGACGCTCCGCGATGGCATCCAGAGCCCCTCGGTGGTCGACCCCTCCATCGAGGTGAAGAAGGAGCTCATCGAGCTGATGGACAAGCTCGGCATCACGGTGGCCAACATCGGCCTGCCGGGCGCCGGTCCTCGCGCCGTCGAGGACGTGAAGGCCCTCGCGACGCACATGCGGGACAAGCGGCTGCAGATGGGGGCCACCTGCGCGGCCCGCACGGTGCAGAAGGACATCGAGCCCATCGTCCGCGTGCGGGACGAGGTGGGCCTGCCCATCACGGCCTACACGTTCCTCGGCACGAGCCCGGTGCGCATGCTCGCCGAGGAGTGGGACATGGACCGCCTGCTCCGCTCGACGGACGAGGCCATCTCCTTCGCCGTGAAGAACACCCTCGACGTGGCGTTCGTCACCGAGGACACGACCCGGACGCCGCCGCGCACGCTCGACCGGCTCTTCCGTCACGCCATCAACCTCGGCTGTCGTCGGCTCGTGCTGTGCGACACCGTCGGCCACGTCACGCCCGACGGCGTCGCCAACCTCATCGACTGGACCCGCAATCTCATTGTCGCCACCGGCGAGGACGTGAAGATCGACTGGCACGGTCACAATGACCGCGGCCTCGGTGTGCCGAACGCGCTCTTCGCCCTCGAGCACGGCGCCGACCGCGTCCACGGCACTGCGCTGGGCGTCGGCGAGCGCGTCGGCAACGCGTCGATCGATCAGATCATCGTCAACCTCAAGCTGATGGGCGCCTACGACCACGACGTCACGCACCTCGTGCAGTACTGCCGCCTCGTCGCCGAGGCCACGCGCGTCGAGGTGCCGGTCAACTATCCCCTCGTCGGTCGCGACGCCTTCCGCACCGCCACCGGCGTGCACGCCGCCGCCGTCATCAAGGCCGAGAAGAAGGGCGACCGCTTCGGTCAGGCCGCCCTCGCCGACGTCATCTACTCCGGCGTGCCGGCGGGCATCTTCGGTCGCGAGCAGGAGATCGAGGTCGGCCACATGAGCGGCCTCTCCAACGTGCGCTACTGGCTCGAGAAGCGCCGCGTCGAGGCCACCGAAGACCTCGTGCAGGCCATCTTCGCCCGCGCCAAGAGCAGCAACCGGACCCTGCGCGACGACGAGATCTGGGACCTCGTGAAGCGCGCCGAGGCTTGAGCTCCACCCCGTCTGCTACGCTGGCGCCGTGACGACGACCGCGCCGACCGCCCCGACGACGCCCGAGCCCCGCGAGGCCTATCGCGAGCTCGGTCAGCTCGCCGAGGGCGGCATGGCCCTCGTGCTGCGGGCGGTGCGCGAGAGCGACGGCGTCGACGTCGTCATCAAGCGGGTCCGCCCGCCCCTCTGCTTCGACGCCGGCTACCTCGGCTTGTTTCGCGACGAGGGCGCGTTGCACGCGCAGCTGCAGCACGAGCACATCGTCCGGCTCCTCGACCGCGGCGACGACGAGCAGGGGCCCTACCTCGTCTTCGAGCACGTGAGCGGCACCGACCTCGGCGCCCTGCTGCAGCGGGCCATCGAGGACGACCGCCCCCTCGACCTCGAGCTCGTCCTCGCCGTCGCCGTGCCGCTCGCCGACGCCCTCGCCTTCGTCCACGACGCCTGCTGCGACGGCCAGCCCCTCGGCGCCATCCACCGCGACGTCTCACCGGCGAACGTGCTGCTTGGCGAAGACGGCGACGTGAAGCTCGCCGACTTCGGCGTGGCGGCATCGCGCCTCAAGACCGAGGTCACCGTCGCCGGCGAGCTCAAGGGCAAGTTCGCCTATATGGCCCCCGAGCAGACGCGCGGCGGGGCGGTGACGACGTCGGCCGACCTCTTCGCCCTCGGGGTCGTGCTGTGGGAGTGCCTCGCCAACCGCCGGCTCTTCGAGGCGCCCACCGACGCCGACGTCGTGCAGCAGGTGCGGCACGCCGAGGCCCCGCGCCTCGACACGCTGTCGCTCGCCCGCCCGGTGGACGCCGTCGTCGCCGACATCGTCGCGGCGCTCCTCGCCAAGGATCCGGCGGCGCGGCCGGCGTCGGCGGCGGTCGTGCGGGATCGGCTGCTGCAGGTCGCCATCGAGCGCGGTCTCGACGACGGCCTGCGCCGCATCGTGTCCCGGGCCGTCCGCCAGGCGCCGCGCCGCGAGCTCTCGCCCTTCGCGCCGGACGTCCGCCGTCGCACGCAGCGGGTCACGGGCATGGCCAACGCCGACACGGTGCGCCGCCTGTCGGGCGAGACGACCGATCGCCGCGGCCTCGCCGCCGCCGGGCTCGTGGGGCTGACCCTCGCCGTCGGTGTCGCTCTCGCCGTCGTCGTGGCGCCGACGTGGGGTGCCGCGCCGCCCGGGCTCGACGACGCCGGTGCGCTGATCGACGCGCCGCCACCGACGACGGCACCGCCACCGACGCCCGCGCCCGCGCCGCCACCGACCATCGCGCCGCCACCGACGGCACCGCCACCGCCGACACCGCCACCGACGTCGACGCGCCCGCGCCCGACGCCGACACCGCCGGCTCCGCCGTCACCATCACCATCGCCCTCGCCGGTGGCCCCGCCGGTGATGGCCGGGATCGGGCACCTGAGCCTCACGAGCGAGCCGTGGGGACGCGTGCTCGTCGACGGCGTCGTCGTCGCGAAGGAGACGCCGCTGGTGCGCTTCGCGTTGCCCGCCGGTCCCCACGAGGTGGTGGTGGAGAACCCGGTGCTCGGGCTCAGCAAGCGGCTGCCGATCACGATTGCGCCCGATGAGCACGCCCGCCGCTTCGTCGACCTGGCCGCACCCTGAGGCCGTCGTGCAATAGCGCCGATGATCCGCCGGGTTGGGCTGCACCACCGATTGTGATTGTGTTTCGGCGCCCCGGGCCTACCCTGCATGCAGCTCTGTTCGCGCTGTTCGCCAGTCTCCCTGCTCTTGAGCAGTCGACGCTTCCGACCAACCTCGTCCAGAACGTTCAAGCCGTGCTTGACGTCGTCAACCGTTGACGGCGGAGGGGCGGCCAGTACGCAGTGAGAAGTCCATGTCCGAGAACAAGCTCTACGTCGGCAATGTCTCTTTCAACACCACCGACGAGCAGCTCGTCAGCATCTTTTCCGAGTTCGGCACCGTCGGCCGCGCCTCGATCGTGACCGATCGCGACACCGGCCGCTCGCGCGGCTTCGCGTTCGTCGAGATGGGCAGCTCCGCTGAGGCTGACGCCGCGGTGAAGGCGATGAACGGCCAGATGGTCGACGGTCGCACCCTGAACGTCTCGATCGCGCGTCCGAAGGAGGGCGGCGGTGGCCGTGGCTTCGGTGGCGGCGGCGGCGGCGGCGGCTACGGCGGCGGCGGCGGCGGCGGTGGTCGCGGCGGCCGTGGCGGCGGCGGCGGCGGCGGTGGTCGCTGGTGAGCGCCTGACGTCCTCGTCGTCATGATGAGACCCACCCGCGAGGGTGGGTCTCTTCTTTGTGCGCCCGGCATGGGCGCGATCTTGGAGGTGAAAGTCCACCCGTGAGCTGGTCACAGCGAGCGAAGCGAACCGCAGAGCGTCGAACCGCGAGGCCGGCGTGAAGGAAGCGGGG